>ENA-ORNT01000575-ORNT01000575.1-human-gut-metagenome-genome-assembly--contig:-NODE-575-length-26459-cov-5.011173_pt1 | contig 26459 bp, 20 predicted proteins | sample MGYA00242120_ERZ509032 | MGnify/ENA primary metagenome ERZ509032 (study PRJEB26280, sample SAMEA2338729) | human gut metagenome | biome: human gut; feature: human-associated habitat; material: faeces...
TTGACTTCTTGATTGAGAGAGTTTGATAGGCTTATGATATGTTGGATAAAGTCTATTGGCTAAGAAAAAGTTGTACACATGATATTGTAGCTATAGTTTCAAACCATCTCCTGTTTACATCACTCCAAATATCGGATGAGCCTTTTGTTTCTAAGGTGTTTTTGTCATTTCTTAATTCGCAACAGCTCGCTATCACTCATTAAAAACCAAACAAAATCCACTCTTCTAAAATTCAAAATACAAGTAAGCCCTAATGACCAATCCTGGTTAAATAAATTTGACCTCCGTCATTCTTTCACCATCTCCAGATAAAGCTTTTCAGCCTATTTCTTTGCATTGCGCACGATTTTATATAAATTTGCAAAAAAAAAGAATAATATGATTACTGTCACACCGTGCGCAAAGATAAATCTCGGACTGAACATCACGGAGAAAAGAGCTGACGGATACCACAATCTGGAAACCGTGTTCTACCCCGTGCCGCTGTTTGACCGAATTACGATAAAGGAAAACAACACGCCCTGCGGCTCATGCTCACTCACAACCGGAGGAATATCCATCGACGGAGACCCGGAGAAGAACCTCGTGGTAAAGGCATACCGCAGGCTGTGCCAGACAAAGATGCTGCCAGGAGTGGAAATTTCTCTCGACAAAGATATCCCCACACAAGCCGGCATGGGAGGAGGGTCAGCAGACTGCGCCTATACCATGACGGCACTGAACGAGATGTTTCACATCGGGCTCTCGGACAAGGAACTGGAAAGGACTGCCGCCTCGCTCGGTGCCGACTGTGCATTCTTCGTGAAATCGGAACCCTGCTTCGCCTCGGGCATCGGTGATGTGATGGAGCCGGTAGCACTATGTCTCGACGACTATTGGATTGTGGTGGTGAAACTACCCATCAGCGTGAGCACCAAGGATGCCTTCGCCGGAATAAAGCCCAAGTCTCCCATGCGCTGCTGCCGCGACATTATCGAAAACGAACCAGTGGAAAAATGGCGACAGCTACTGCTGAACGACTTTGAAAACACCATCTTTACACTCCACCCCACACTTGCCCTCGTGAAGGAAAAGCTATATTCCCTTGGGGCGGAATATGCTGCCATGAGCGGAAGCGGAAGTGCTCTATTTGGATTATTCAACAAAAAACCGCAAAACATTACAAAACAATCACTTACAGCAAGCAACTGCAGGATTGAAATAAAGTCATTGAGAGGTATTCGTGAGAAGTTTCCACTGGTGGACGACGAGGGCAACACCACAGGTTGGACAAGCCGCAGCTACGCCCACGGAGGCATGAAACCGCTACACCCTGTGGTGCATCTGCACGTGTTCAACACAAAGGGCGAACTGTACCTTCAAAAACGCCCCGAATGGAAAGACATACAGCCTGGCAAATGGGACACCGCCGTTGGTGGTCATGTGGACTACGGCGAGACCATCGTCCAAGCCCTACATAGAGAGGTGCAGGAAGAAATAGGAATCAGCGAATACACACCTGAAAGCATGGGCAGATATGTGTTCGAGAGCGACAGGGAGAAGGAACTCGTGAACGTGTTCCGCACCACCTACGACAACCCTCTCCACCCATCAACTACGGAGCTCGACGGCGGACGCTTCTTCTCACACGAAGAGATTGCACAACGCATTGGCAAGGGAGTCTTCACGCCGAACTTCGAAAAGGAATGGCTAAGACTCTTCTCGCACGAAGGATGAACGCCGAGAAAACAACCCGCAGCATGGCACACGAACTGAATAATCACGAGGTTTTCGGAATTCATCGTTTTTATTACAATAAAATTATGCCATTAAAAAAAATATCATTATCTTTGCAATATTAAAGATAAAGCTGCGGCACGACACTTGCCGACTATTATCCTCCACATGCGAAAGGACTTCATAACGGAAACAAAAATAACAACGAAATAAAAAATGAATATTTTAGAGCTTAGTGAACAGGAGATTGTTCGCAGACAGAGTCTACAGACATTGCGCGACATGGGCATCGACCCATATCCCGCAGCAGAGTTCCCTACAAACGCTTTCAGCACCGACATCAGAGCTGAATTCAATGACGACGAAGAACCACGACAGGTGGTAATTGCCGGAAGGCTCATGGGCCGACGCGTAATGGGAAAAGCATCATTCGCCGAAATACAGGACTCAAAAGGAAGAATACAGGTCTACGTGGCAAGAGACGAAATCTGCCCCGACGAGAACAAAGACTTATACAATACCGTGTTCAAAAAACTTATGGACATCGGTGACTTCATCGGAGTGAAAGGTTTCGTGTTCCGTACACAGACTGGAGAAATCTCCGTACACGCAAAGGAAATAACAATGCTCTCAAAGAGCTTAAAGCCGCTGCCTATCGTGAAATACAAGGACGGCGTAGCATACGACAAATTCGACGACCCGGAGCTGCGCTACCGCCAGCGCTACGTCGACCTTGTGGTAAACGACGGAGTGAAGGACACATTCCTGCAGCGTGCCACAGTACTGCGCACACTGCGCCGCGTGCTCGACGAGGCAGGATACACCGAAGTGGAGACACCGACGCTGCAGAGCATCGCAGGAGGTGCATCGGCACGCCCGTTCATAACACACTTCAATGCCCTGAACCAGGACATGTACATGAGAATAGCCACCGAGCTATACCTTAAGAGACTCATCGTAGGCGGATTCGAGGGAGTATATGAAATAGGAAAGAACTTCCGTAACGAGGGAATGGACCGCAACCACAACCCGGAATTTACATGCATGGAGCTCTACGTACAGTATAAGGACTACAACTGGATGATGGCATTCACCGAAAAGCTGCTCGAGACAATCTGCATCGCTGTGAACGGAAAACCAGAACGGGAGATAAACGGAAACATCGTGAGCTTTAAGGCTCCGTACCGCAGACTGCCTATCCTTGACGCCATTAAGGAGAAGACGGGATTCGACTGCAACGGAAAGACGGAAGAGGAAATTCGCGCATTCTGCAAGGAGAAGGGCATGGAAGTGGACGAGACGATGGGCAAGGGAAAACTCATCGACGAACTTTTCGGAGAGTTCTGCGAAGGCACATTCATACAGCCTACATTCATCACCGACTACCCAGTGGAAATGTCGCCGCTGACAAAGATGCACCGCTCAAAACCAGGACTAACAGAACGCTTCGAGCTAATGGTGAACGGAAAGGAGCTTGCCAATGCATACTCTGAGCTCAACGACCCTATCGACCAGGAGGAGCGCTTCGTGGAGCAGATGAAACTCGCAGACAAGGGTGACGACGAGGCAATGATAATTGACAAAGACTTCCTGCGCGCCCTGCAATACGGAATGCCGCCGACAAGCGGAATCGGCATCGGAATAGACCGACTCGTAATGCTCATGACAGGCAAGACATACATACAGGAAGTTCTCTTCTTCCCACAGATGAAACCGGAAAAGAAAATGCCGCAGAGCACCATCAAGGAATGGGAGGAGATTGGCGTGAGCGAAAACTGGGCATACGTTATGCGCAAGGCCGGCTTCAACCTCATTTCCGACATCAAGGAGGAAAAGGCACAGGGACTGCAGCAGAAAATAGGAGAAATAAACAAGAAGTACAAACTCGGCTACGACAAGCCTTCGGTTGACGAAGTGCAGGCTTGGATTGACCGCAGCAAAGAGGAGTAAGCTTCAACGAAAATATTTATATATGTCAGGGGCGCAGCATGACAGACTCTGAAAGTTACAGGGAAACCGGCTTCCTGCGCCCCGACATTTCGCCTCACTCTACACACAAGGGGGAAAAGGGGAGACTGATAATTAATACTATTCATTATAATAAATATAAAATAAGGTGTTTGACTGTGGTAAAATAGCGATTATTGGAGGAGGTAGCTGGGCTACCGCCATCGCAAAGATAATTGTAGGGAAAACCCACCACATAGGGTGGTACATCCGAAGGGACGACCGCATAGAAGACTTCAAGCGGCTCGGACACAACCCGGCGTATCTCTTGAGCGCAAGGTTCAATGTGGACGAAATAAACTTCTCGTCAGACATTAACAAAATCGTACAGAACTACGATACGCTCGTTTTTGTCACACCATCGCCATACCTCAAGAACCATCTGAAGAAGCTAAAAACGAACATAAGCAACAAATTCATCGTCACGGCAATAAAAGGTATCGTGCCGGATGAGAACCTTGCTTGCTCCGAATACTTCAACCAGGTGTACGACGTGCCGGATGAAAACATCGCCTGCTTGGGAGGACCATCGCACGCAGAAGAGGTGGCACTCGAAAGACTCTCCTACCTCACCGTGGGATGCTGCGACAGGGAAAAGGCACAAGCTTTTGCCGACGTGCTCGCAAACGATTTCATCAAGACGAAAACAAGTTCCGACGTGATAGGAATAGAATATGCTTCGGTACTGAAAAACGTCTATGCCATAGCATCCGGAATATGCAGCGGACTGAAATTCGGCGATAACTTCCAGTCGGTACTCATTTCAAACGCCGTACAGGAAATGACACGCTTCCTAACAGCTGTACATCCCATAGAGCGCAGCGTATACGACTCGGTATACCTCGGAGACCTGCTCGTAACGGCATACAGCAACTTCTCCAGAAACCGCACCTTCGGAACAATGATAGGAAGAGGATACAGTGTGAAGAGCGCACAGATAGAGATGGAGATGATTGCGGAAGGATATTTCGGAACGAAATGCATGAAGGAAATAAACCGACACATGCACGTGAACATGCCTATACTCGATGCAGTATATAACATACTATACGAGCGCATCAGCCCACAGATAGAAATTAAACTGCTGACTGACTCGTTCAGATAGCAGATAAACTATAAAAACCACAAAACAATATGGAAAGTATCAAACTAAACATTGCCAAAGCGTCGCAATTCCTTAAGGAAGGCGCAGTGAAAGAATTCGAACCAAAAGCTGCTGAAGCCCAGAAAGCTCTCGAAGAAGGCACATGCCCAGGAAACGACTTCCTCGGTTGGCTACATCTTCCAACTTCTATCTCTGCAGATTTTCTGAAAGAACTGCAAGACTGCGCCAACACCCTACGTGCCAACTGCGAGGCTATCGTAGTGGCTGGCATCGGCGGAAGCTATCTCGGAGCAAGAGCTGTGATAGAAGCGCTGAGCAATTCATTCGCATGGCTCACAAACGACAAGAACAACCCAACCATCCTCTTCGCAGGAAACAACATAGGCGAGGACTATCTCGCTGAGCTGACGGCTTATCTTGCCGACAAGAAATTCGGAGTGATAAACATCTCTAAATCAGGCACAACAACTGAAACAGCACTCACCTTCCGTCTGCTCAAGAAGCAATGCGAGAAACAGCGCGGAAAGGAAGAGGCAAAAAAAGTAATCGTAGCCATCACAGATGCCAAGAAGGGTGCAGCAAGAGCTGCAGCCGACAAGGAGGGATACAAGACCTTCGTCATTCCAGACAACGTGGGCGGACGATTCTCTGTGCTCACACCGGTAGGACTACTGCCTATAGCATGCGCAGGCTTCGACATAAAGAAACTCGTTGAGGGTGCTGCTGCAATGGAGAAAGCATGCGACATCAACGTGCCATTCGACGAAAACCCTGCTGCACAGTATGCAGCCGTACGCAACGGACTATACGGCGAAGCAGGAAAAAAGATAGAAATAATGGTAAACTTCCAGCCTAAGCTGCACTTCTTCTCTGAATGGTGGAAACAGCTCTATGGTGAAAGCGAAGGTAAGGATGGAAAAGGCATCTTCCCTGCATCATGCGACTTCACTACCGACCTGCATTCCATGGGACAGTGGATTCAGGAAGGCGAACGCACTATCTACGAGACCGTAATCAGCATAGAGAAGCCTAACAAGGAACTCCTTTTCCCTAACGACGAGGACAATTTGGACGGACTGAACTTCCTTGCAGGAAAGCGTGTTGACGAGGTGAACAAGATGGCAGAACTCGGAACAAAGCTGGCTCACGTGGACGGCGGAGTGCCTAACATACACATCAGCGTGCCACAGCTCAACGAATATTACATCGGACAGCTCATATACTTCTTCGAGAAGGCATGCGGCATCAGCGGACTCATACTCGGTGTCAACCCGTTCAACCAGCCGGGAGTAGAGGCTTACAAGAGGAACATGTTCGCCCTGCTCGACAAACCAGGATATGAAGAGGACAGCAAGGCCATAAAGCAGCGTATCGCTGAAGAGGCTTAAAACGCCCTGCGCATAAAAGGAACAAAAGGGGGGACTGTCTTTCTATGGCAGTCTCCTTTTTTTCTATAGCCAATGACAATATAATACAGGATGTTTTTTATTGCCAAAATTTTTTCATACAAAGGATAAACACTCATCCTATTGCCAAAAGATAAATAAACAAAAAAGGCAAAATGACAGATCTGAAAGCACTACAATATACGTGCATGATTGTAATGATCATGCTCGCATTCTTTGCCACAACGTCACACTTCTTCGTAGTAAGGAAAAACAGACAGTACGAACAGTCAAGATTGATGATAGTAGCGGCACTACTCATTCTCGCAATACACTATCTTCTGCAAATGACTTTCAAGTTCAGAGAACAAGGCGACGATGTTGGAGCATTGTCAAACATCTTATTCTATGCACCCGCCGCAATTCTGTTCTCATGCTCACAACTCAACATACAACTCAACGGCAAGAAGCGCAAGAAACACATCATGATGGGACTTATCGGCTACTGCCTTATACTTACAACGGCAGTATGCGGTGTGGCATACTACAACAGTCTGCACATCGGACCGTTCATATATCTCGTCAACACCTTCAACACCGCCATAATGTTCTACTACGTGTGGATGCCTTATAATGAGATAAGAAAAATAAAGGCAAAGCTCGACGACGAACTCGGAAATCCTGCTGAGGTCTATTCCAAAACCATGAGAATAGGCTCCTTCCTCATATATATCTTCGCCATCATCTCGCCACTCTTTATTCTATCCACCAAACTACTCTTCATATTCGGACCAATCGGACTGATAATAATATCGTTCTTCGTGGTCAGTTTCACTGCCCTTGGCTTCAACAACAACATAACAGAAATAATAGATGAGATGGGGGAAGAGAAAAATGCGACGAAAGACAATGAAGAAATGTTGGAACCAAGGATAGAAAGCATAGAAGAAAGCATCAGAAAATGGAAAGAAGCAGCCGGATACAGAGATCAGAACCTTACGCTTGCCACTATGACGAGGAGAATAATGGTTAACAAAAACGACTTTACTAACTACCTCAACAACAAGTACGAACAGACCTTCAGAGTGTGGCTCTCTGACGTACGCACAGAGGAAGCAAAACGAATGATGATAGAAAATCCCGACTACAGCAATGAGCTGATTTCTATAGAGTGTGGATTCTCGTCAAGAGTTTATTTCCAAAGAATGTTCAAGGAAAAGACCGGACTAACACCTTCTGAATGGAAGAAAAAAAGAAATCTTTGATTATCAAACACATACAGACAAGGGTTACATACCTTGCATGCACAAAGGTTACATTTCGAATAATGAAATGCAACAAATATACACCCAAAATGATGTGTCACTTTCATACAAGAGTGACACATTTTTTTTACACATCAAAAAGAGAAAACAACATATTCTATTATATTTGCATAATACTTAGCAGAACTCGGCAAATTGAGAGTAAAAGTCTCTTTGCGCTCGTTTGCAAAGTATTTGCAATATATTTACGCATACATATATAATATAAACCATAAATTAAAAATTATTAGAATTTCAGAACACAATTATTAAACCATTAGACTAATACAGACTAAATGTAAAGTACCCAACCAGCACAGGGCTGAACAAAGGAAAGGCTGCACATATAGACGTGCAGCCTTTTTAAATTCTTTATAAAGAAAACTTATATATGATATTTATCCTGACTATAATACCATTTACCATAGCCATTCTATTTGCGCTTACGACGGAAATAAAGCAAATAACCCGTAACAGGCAGTGAGGCTCCAATTAAGCTTACGACAAAAGTTATGATCTTTGTCAGCATTCCTCCCCACGAACCGATGTGAAGCTCATGAAAAAGCTGCATCATTTCCGTGCCCTTAGGCACAAGTTTCAAACCGAAGCCCAAACCTGTGACGGCAAGAAGCAACAGCCAAAGGAGCGTCCACCAGCCAAGACTGACATGAAGGTCAAAGAGGCGTCGCTTAGCTCCCTTACCCCACTCCACCTTGAACCGCTGTCTCAGTTGTTTGCCGTTGCCTGGCAGAAAAATGAATATTCCGCTCAACAGGATAAAGACAAAGAACAAAGTAGTGTATGTGACTATCAGCTTGCCCACGGAACCCATCAGGAGACCGGTATGGAACTTGGTAACGTAGGAGAAGAAGTCCCTCTTTGTCGTTGTCCCATAAGGAGCATCCTTTGAGGAAGACTTGCCAACGACAGAAGTCTTTTCCTTTACAGCTTCATTGCTCTTTACCGAAGCATCATCCTTTGCCGAAGCTGAAGGATGGCAGACTTCCTTTGAAGGACATTGGCTACAGCCATTGGGAGAGCACTGATGCGAAACTGTAGACTTTTCCTGCTGTAAAGAAGCAGTCTTGCCATCTTTTCCACCCTTGCCACTCTTGCCATGCGGAGCAACAACTTTTGGCATTCCGAGTGCATTTCGTATTTCATTCTTGAACACAAGAGTTGCTCCCGACAGACAAATAAGCGTGATGATGATGCCCAACGGTAAGGAGAGCCACAGATGTAATTTTAAAAGAAATTTCCTATTCATAGTATATTCTATATTTATTAAACCGACATAAGGAGAGCAGAGAACCCAACAACATGATTCTACCACTCTCCTTACTATAACGTGAAAAAGTTTGTTTTATTTTGCAAAGTTCACTTTAAGTCCCACAACAAGCATTCTGCCAGGCGAGTAAAGGGCAACTTTCTGTGAAGGAGTGTCTATACGATGGTCTGTCTTGTCGAAGATATTATCAACACCGATGCTTGGAACAAGCTTGAACATTCTGCCTACAGTGAATGTGTGGGTAGTGTTCAGGTTTATTACACCATAGCCAGGAGCATCGTCATAGGCAGGATAATAGGTGGCAGACTGGAAACGACCGTTGAGGTTCACACCAAGAGTATAGTTGCGCCAGGTGTGATTGTAGTTGGCTCCAGCCGTAAAACTGTTCTTGAAGGTACGCTCAAGCACAGTCCATGTGCCGGCGGTCTTCGAGCGTCCGTTGGTATAGGCATAGTTCACCATAAGGGAGAGGTCGTTTGTAATGCTCACCGTAGCGTTTGCCTGCAGTCCTCTTACCACACCCTTGTTGCTGTTGATGTAGTGACCATATGTCTTCAGCTGTGCCAACTGTTCTGTTGTTGCCTCAGGGAACTGCTGTGCGAGTTCTGCACGTATGGCATCGTCTACCGTGATATTTTCCTTTACAATCATGTTGTCAACAAAGTTCATGTAGCCCATAACGGAGAGCGTAAGGAACTTGTTGCTGTATTCAGCACTCAATGAGACGTAGTTGCTGCGCTCTGCCTTAAGACTTGTATTTCCGAAAGTTATGACAGGACGCTTGCCCATAATCTTGAAGTAGTGGTAGTAAAGCTCGTCAAGACCCGGTGCGCGGAAGCCTCGTGAGTAGGCAGCACGGAATCTGAAGTTACCTGGAGCATACATCAGAGCCACTTTAGGAGTGAAGTTATTTCCGAAGGTGCCATGCTTGGTGTAGCGCATACCGAGGGTTGCACTAACGTTCTTTATAATCTCCATATCGTGCTGCACGTAGCCGGCAAGGGTATATACATTGTTGTTTACGTCGCCGCTCGTTGCTGTAAGGAAGTCATTACGCCAGTCAGCACCGACAATCGTCGTTGCCTTGTCATAGAAATGGAACACGCCCTTCAGCTCTACCTCATAGTATTTCTGGAACTTATTGCGCACGAAGTCACCAACGTCGTAAGTCTTCGTTGCAACCTGATAGAGATTTCCGTAGTGGTAGTTGTCGTTTACGAAGTCGAGGAGCAGAGAGTGTTTGCCCAACTTATATTTAGCTCCAGCCTCCCAACGCCATCCTTCGCTACGCATGTCGTAGTCTGAACCTCCGGTAATGTCTTCACGAGAGTTCGGACGGTCTGTGAGCTTATAGCTGTATGAACCACCAGCGTACATCGAGAAATTCTTTGCAGGTTTTATGTCGAAGCGCTGGTTAATGACGTTTGAGTTGAAGCCGATAAATTGCGGAGCTATCGTCTCATACTCCTTTCCGTCAGCATCAACAGCCTTATTATTGTTCTGATAGCTGTCAGCCTCCTGATGGAAATACGAGGTATGTGAGTCAAGATATTTTGAAGTAACGTCGAGGTTCACTCCCTCAGAAAACTGTCCTTCGCCCGACACACGAGTGTCTGAAGAAATAACAACGTTGTCCATTGTCTTCTCGTCAGTAATGATGTTTATCACTCCGCCGATGGCATCGGAACCGTAAAGGGCAGAGGCAGCACCGTCGAGCACCTCAATACGCTTTACCTTCGACATATTGATGCGGCTAAGGTCCACATTGCCAGCAATGTCGCCAATCATCTTCTTGCCGTTGACAAGAACGAGCACATATTTGTTTCCCAGTCCGTTGACACGGATATAGGAGCCCATGGCATTAGGAGAGAACGACACCTGTGGCATAAGCTTAGTCAGCACATCCTGAAAGTCCGTCGCTCCTGTCTCCTTTATCGCTTTCTGTGAAAGCACATGGACAGGTGTCGTAGTAGACTTAAGCAACTGGTGGTGTCCGTTTCCGGTCACTACTACTGGGTTAAGTTCTATCGACTTGTGAATGTCTTTGTCGCCGTTGGTTTCATCATAAAGATTACCTGCCACGGCATTTACGCAGCCAAGAGATGCGGCTACGGCAAAAAGTAGAATTCTGTTGTTCATATAATTATGTTTGTTGATTTCTTTGTTGTATCTGTCTGTACCTATATAAGACTAACACCTATTTTATTACAAAAACCTTTCCCTTAATATGAAATATTACGCTGATTTCTCTTCCGAAAAAAAACTGCAAGTTATTTTGTCTTTACGGAATTTACAAACTTTATCTGGTCAGCTATTTTACCTATTATCATTTCCTGTATCTCAGTCATTTCTCCGAGTCCTTTTCCAACCACGTCCACATGGTACCCTTTTGACTGTAACTGCGTTTTCCATACTCCGTCAATGTCATCCTTCTGATGGTTGCCCGCTATGTAGAGCAGAGGCACGAGGAGCACATTCTTGTTCTTGATGCTCTTCAACTGCTTCTCCACATTATCTATCGTAGGGAAGCCCTCTATCGTGCCGACGTGCCATGATGGCTTTCCTTCAGCCTTCAACAGATAGTCTATCTGACTGTACATTGCATTTGCCGGACTGTCACTACCGTGACCTACAAGCACCACTTGCGAGTTTTTTGCATCCACGGATTTGTCTGCAATAAGACTCTTACATATCATCTCTATCATCGTCCGGCAGTCGTCTACAGAGTAAAGCAACGGACGCACAACGGACACTGCCATGAAGTCTTTCTTCACCTTGCCGACTTCTTTCTTCAGCATCTCAGTCATCACTCCGTCAAGAAGCATCGTGCTCTGCACGACAAGTTTACTGCATCCAATAGTCTTCAGAGAATCAAGAGCCTGCGAAATGGATAGTTTCCTGACACCACGCTTTGCAAGCATTCTTATAACCGACGGAGCTGAATAAGCCTCAACAACAGCACAGTCGGGAAAAGTCTCCGCCACACGGGTGTTTAGCTTGTCAATTGTCTGCGTCCTGCTGTTATCGTTTGATGTACCATAATGCACAAGAAGGATTCCTGTCTTTCCGCTTTCTACGTTCTGCGCCATGCTTATTGCCACACAGAACAGGGAAATTACTATCGTCAGTATGTTTCTTTTCTTCATATTTTATATACTATCTAATCTTCTGTTTAAAAATCTTTGTCCATTCAGCACAAAGGTTCTTGAAGCCTGTTCTGCCAGACTTCTTAATCCGGGTGCAAAGTTAAAGATAAATACAAATTCCGGCAATACCTAAAATTTATGATATTGCTTGCAACAGACATAAAACAAAACCTGACAACACACATTACTGCGCATTGCCAGGCAAATTATAAAAACAAAAATATAAGTACCTATTCTACAGGCTCAAGCTTTATTCCAAAAACATTTCTTGAGTCAGCCTTGGTCAGCTTATGTGCACCAGCAGCAAGAGTCTCGGTATAAGAACTTTCGCTTCCCTTCTTCTTTGTTCCATCAATCTTGATAGAAGCAGTCTCTGTGTCAGCGAAGTAGATTGTCACCTTCTTGCTCTCAGAGAGTGTGAAGTCGATGGAAGTGGAAGACTCCATCTTTACACATGTGTCATATACGTTGCCATCGATAGTGGCAGTACCCTTGCTTGTAGAATAGTTACCGGTAACTGTGAAGATGCTGCTTGACGGTGTCTTGCCTGTAAAGGTGCAAAGCACTGTACCCTCAGGAGTCCCTGTACTACCACCAGTCTCTGTTCCACCAGTCTCGCCGCCAGTTTCTCCACCGGTCTCGCCGCTGCCTGAACCACTACCAGTCTCTGTAGAGCTACCGCCCTCACCATAAACCTTTACAAGGGTAGTCTTGTAGTTGTCGAGAGCAGAACCAAGTTTCGTATCGTAAGCATAAGAAGCCGAGTTATGTCCGTCAATATCCTCGAATGTCCAAGTGAAGTCACCGTGGTTGATACGTCCTGCTCCATAGAAGCCTGTCACTATTGCCGGAACGTCTTCTGCTGCATCTGCAGCATAGCTGTACATAAGAGAAGAGTTCGTGTCGAAGTTATCGTATGATGTACCACCGACAAGAGTCTTTACAGATGCCGGAATCTGTTCGTCACGTGAAGAAGCCTCATAAGCGTCGAAGCTTGTATTGTTCTTCTGATAAGTGATAAAGCTGAAGTATTTTGAATTCTCTGCGAAGACATTTCCAAACGACTTTATGATTCCGCCTTTCTCTCCTGAGAAAGTACCATCACCTGTTGCATCAGTACCTTGCTGAGAACTCATCATCGGACGGTTCGTACCACGGAAATAGTTGTTCTCTACAAATACGCTTGAACCGGTTGTAGAACCGACACCATACTTGGCAACATAATCGAAGTAGTTGTTCCATACGTGTACGCTCATTGTACGGACACGTGGACAACGGGAGTCACAGTGGTCAAACCAGTTGTGGTGGTAAGTGATGTAGTTAGGCTGTGTCTCGCTCTTCATACCGCAGAGAGAGCTCTTTCCTGTGTCCCAGAAGCGGTTGTAAGAGAATGTAAGATACTGTGAGTCATCCTTCAAGTCTACAGTACCGTCGCCCTTTGCATGGTCGCCGCCACCGTTAGGTCCATAGAAGAAGTCCATGTTGTGGATCCATATCTCCGCATTCCTTGTGTCAAGGGAAATGCAGTCGTCCATACAGCGCATGATAGCGAAGTTACGGAACTCTACACCTTTTGCATAGCGGCAGAGGAAGCCGAAGCCGTGAACAGTAGCGTCGTCACCAACGCCCTCAAATGTCATGTTCATTTCACTATATTCACTCTTACCCTTAATCTGAAGTCCTTCAGAAGAACTTGACACTTTGTCAAGATTGTCTTTCTTTACGAGACCGATGAAACGGAAAGCGATAGGAGTCTTGTCCTCTCCCTTCTGGTAACCGTCGATGATAGCCTGTATACCGGTACATGTTCCAGCTCCCTTTACCTCTGTAGAGATTGTCTTGGCTGTCTTGGCAGTGACATAGAACACCTTTGCACCCTTCTTCAGCGTACCGTCGTTGTTGTAAGCTCCTACTCCGACGCCCTTGCTGTGGAAATGTGCAAAGCCCTCGCGACTGTAGTTCTTTACCTGAAGGTTTGACACCGTGCTTGCAGAACCAGCAATCTCATTGCCGTCCTTGTCTACTGCCACCACCTTCAGGTTATATGTGCCTGCAGCAAGTCCGAGCACGTCAGCACGTACGAATGAAGGATAAAGACGTATGAGCTGCTCGTCAATCTTCTTGTCGTTGCAGTATACATTATATGACTCTGCTCCTGAGTAAGGTGTCCATTTTGCATAAACGCTCTCTAACCAGCCTTTTGACTCAGAAATCTGTACAGCACCTGCCGGACTGTCAATATCACCGCTCTGTCCACCGTCCTTAGCTTTAGCGAAAGCAAGGTTCTTCACGTTGCCTTCATACACGTCAGCGGCATTGCCGTTGGCTGGGTTTACCGTGATGTTTCCACCATTGATGTTCACAGAAGAAACGCTCTCTGTATTATAGTATTTCACATCATTGGTGTTCAATGTCACACGCATCTGGTTCTTGTTCAGGTTCATTGCCACATTACTTCCTGTTGATGGGTTTACAGGCTCTGTGCCTCCGCCCTCTCCTACTTCGATGGAATAGACATACATTCCGGCAGATGTGCTGAGCTGCACGTCACCGTCGGCTGTAACGGTTCCTACGTTTGTCTGCTTCTCGGTAGAAGTTGAGTTGAACGAGCCAGACACCGGAGTCAGATTGGTGACGTTAAGTCCGCGTGCCACACCGTTCTTTCCTGTCATGCAGCTTACGGTAACGGTCTGTCCTGCTGTCAGTCCGGGGATGATGATTGTCACGTTCGTACCATTCAGCTCCATACGGCTGCTGCCATAGTTCAGGCGAATCTTTGCCTTACCCTCTGTATTGTCGCTTGGTGCGCTGGCAGTAAACTTCAGTCCCTTTGCATAAGACAGCTCTACGCCATTTGCTACGAGGGCAGCCTCTGTCAGTTCCTTGGTATAGCAGTAGCGGTCTGTACCGAGCACCCATTTTGCATCAGCGGCACAAAGGTCTTTGTCTGCCTGCGACATGGATGCGAAATTCCAGTTCTGCTGTGCGTCTGCCGAAGCAAATACCATACACAGCAATAAAGTAAGAAATAATTGTATCTTTTTCATTTCTGCGTTCAAGATTTATCGTTTAACAAATTTCACAATCTGATTTCCGGCTTTAAGAATATAAACGCCACTGCTTAGATTGTCCACATTAACCTGTGTTGACTCTCCTTCGGTCTGCGCCTGTGCGAGTTTCTTTCCCAAAACGTCATACACGGCAACCTGTGTGCCTGCGGCAAGACCTGCTATATTCAGCTGTCCGTCAACGAAAGCATTAAGTTTGAAAGTACTGATATTGCCTATTCCTGCACCTGACGTAAAATCAATCTGTACGTCATCCATAGGATAGATTTCCTCAGTGCCGTCGAAATGAAGAACAACATTGTCTCCACTGAAAGTAATCTGAGAAACCACCTTCTCTACTTTCTGGCCGTTTACAGTTAAAGTCTGCACCACATCAGCATGTGCCATTCCACACATCGACAAAACGAAGAATGCAGCCATGATAACTCTTTTTCTCATTTTGTTGTTTTTTAAAGATTAGTTATTTATATATGTTATTATTCAATTTATTATCTTTCATTCAAGTAGTTAAAGTTAGTAGAGTTCACCGTCATCAATAAAATGCGCCTTATGATGGTCGCATCAAGTATTTTTCCCATACAAAAGCATAATCAATATACCATTATTCTGCTGCAAATATAGATTATTTTCAGTAAGAGACAGCTACGAAGCTGGTCTTTTCTTCCGTAAACGTTTGTAGAAGTGTTTCAGTACACTAACGGGAAGTCATGAATCCTTGCAGATTGACATACTTCCGCTTCATCATTCTCCTGTAGATATTACCTATCCAATACTTGTGCAATGCCATGAAGAGCACACCTACCAAGAGCATAATAACGTATGTCCAAGTCTCCCCTACAAATACCATCAGCACCGAGATGATAATAATCGGCATAAACAATGCTACCATTTCTACTATAATCTGCACATAATTCGTCTCCATACCATTCTTTCTTGTCAGCTTGGTGTTCAGTGGAACTGACACCTTGTTTATTACAGCAAGCTGCATAACGACACAGAACATCGGCCCTGCCGTAAAGAACATCAGCGACAGGAGCATAAGAAACGAATACTTTTCTGTGAACACATTTGGTAGCATCAGCACCAAAGGCATAATAAGAAGCGCGGAGTAATAATAGTATTTCGCCTCAAGCAGCGAACGGATATTCTCCTTCCTTACGAGCAGACACTCTATAAAGTTTCCTTCCGGTCCCATTATCTTTATAAGGTTTATGCTCGAAAGGGTGAAAGGATACACAGCCCAGAACTTTGTTGAGAAATCATCATCGGCATAGATATCCGTAAAGGAATTCATCAGACTCAATGCAACGATAAAGATTATAGAATAGATGAACATGCTTCTCGTGTTCCTGTTGCGGAGCATGCTCTTCAGCTCAAGCTTCATGTATTCGCCCGTCTGGCTGAACCTGTCGAAGAACGAGAACGAAGAGATGGTCTTCAGCTTCAGATCTTTCTCCGTCATCGTCTCTGAGATGATATTGGCATACTGCACACGACGGTTCAAGAGGAACAGCAGAACCAATGCCACAAAAATCAACAGATAGAACAACGGTGTGCCATCTGTAGCCCATTGTCCGAGATTAGAATAGAAATAGCACAAGGCATCGAAGTTCTCCAAATACCAAGGGGCGAACATCAGTCCGTAGACTATCAGCGGTATCACGAAAAGTATAAGTTTCTTGTTGAACAGGGTTCGTGTGAGCATATAGAAAAGGCTGTTGCAGATTATCAGCAACTGAAAAGCAACGACAAAGCCCAATGCCGGCAAGATGCCGGCACTGAAGACTATCGACATTATGGAATATGGCACCGTAAGGAACAGCCACAACAGATTGTTTGGCGTGACGATGCTCGACATTATAAAGGAGTCTACACAGTCATACTTACGCAAGGGCAACAGCAGATACGGCTTTACCAACTGTGCCGGAGTGCGCTGCGCCACTAACCTGGCAAGATAATCAACAACAAGTACTATCGGGGTGAGACCAAAGAGGAACTGACAAGGGGTGAACTGCCGGATGTCGTTTGCTATAAGCGCAAACAACACGGAGAAAAACATTATATATACAGCCAAAGCCATTATTCCAACATAAGTCAGCACCTTGGCCACGCTATTGCTTTCATACATTGCGCTACGCTTCTCCGAGAGTTCAACGTGGTTACGCAACGCTCTGTATATCTGTATCTTATTCATCCTTGTCTAAAACTTTGTCTACTTGTTTTTACTCTTATGACAAGAGCTCTTCTTTGCATTCATACCCTGTCCTCCATGCGTTAAAGAGCCATTACCGAAGGTCTATCACTTCGGCATTAGGATATTCCTTACTGTTGAATCTGAATGACGAGTCTGAAAGATTTGCCTTACGGAAGTTGGAAACATTAATGGTTGACCATCCGTTCGCCTGGCGCATCTTCACTTGCTTCAACCGATAATTCTTGTCCACGGTAACATACATCTCCTTTATCGTACGCTTCTGGTTCTGAGCTTTCAGATGCACCTGCCAACCGCTGCCTGCCTTTTTGGAACTCAGCGTATAACCGTTCTTATATATATATATGAACTTATATGGGTTCAGCGACTGCTGCTGGGCTTCCGTAGGGTTGCTCACGTTTACTTCCTGCGTCTTCTTCATGTAGGTCCACTGCGTCTTTCCGTCATACCATACTATCGAAGCCGGAGTGTAGGCGTTGAACTTGTTTCCCTTTATCGCCACGCTTCCGCTTGCATTGCCGTATTTTCCCGACATCTTGAAATTAGCTCTCGCTCCACCCTTGCCACTCATTGTGGCAGCGGTCTTGTCGAGAATCTGTCGTGCCTGCTTGGCTGTCTGTCCCCATCCGGCACAGACGCAGACTGTAAATACCATAAACAATAAAAACTTCTTCATTGTCATAATGCTTTTATATTTGTTTCTTTATTCTGTCTGTACGTTATTTTCTCAATGCCATGAGCAGGTTTTCCAGACTGTTCTCGTCCTGCAGCATCACCTCTCGTGGCTTACTACCCTGTGCCGCTCCCACAATTCCTGCCTTCTCAAGCTGATCCATCAGTCGTCCGGCACGGTTATATCCGATAGAGAAGCGGCGCTGTATCATTGATGTGGAGCCTTGCTGAGTGATGACTATGGCATGGGCAGCCTCCTCAAACAGCGGATCAAGCGAACGAGTGTCGATACCTCCGCCTGACACATCTACGGCATCATCCGTTGCCGGTTCCGGCAATTCCATTGGTTCTATCGGACCAGGCTGCGCTGCTATATACTCGTTTATACGCTCCACCTCAGGAGTGTCGACAAAAGCACACTGCACACGCACCGGCTCGTTGCCGTTGAGGAAGAGCATGTCGCCTCGTCCTATAAGCTGGTTCGCTCCCGGACGGTCGAGGATTGTTCTTGAGTCTATCATCGCACTCACCTTGAATGCCATACGTCCCGGGAAGTTCGCCTTGATGTTACCAGTAATGATTGACGTTGTCGGACGCTGTGTGGCAATAACCATGTGGATACCAACGGCACGTGCCAACTGTGCAATTCGTGCTATAGGCAGCTCCACTTCCTTGCCGACCTGCATGATAAGGTCGCCGAACTCATCTATTACTACCACGATATACGGCATATATTCATGACCGTCGGTCAGACGGAGGCGATGGCTCAGGAATTTCTTGTTATACTCTTTTATGTTACGTGCTCCTGCGAGCTTAAGCATATCGTAACGAGTGTCCATAAGCTTGCACAGACTGTTCAGGGTTCTCACCACCTTTGTAACATCGGTGATGATTGGCTCCTCGTCGTCGTCCGGCACCTTTGCCATAAAATGGTTGGCTATGGAAGCGTAAATGCTGAACTCCACCTTCTTAGGGTCTATAAGCACAAGCTTCAGTTCGTTAGGATGCTTTTTGTAGAGCAAAGAGGTTATTATGGCGTTTAGTCCTACAGACTTTCCTTGTCCTGTGGCACCAGCCACAAGCAGATGCGGTATCTTCGCCAGATCTACCATAAACACTTCGTTGGTGATTGTCTTTCCCAAAGCGATAGGAAGCTCATAGGTGGACTTCTGGAACTTCTCTGAGTTCAGTATGCTCTCCATCGATACGATATTTGCCTTTGCGTTAGGCACCTCTATACCGATGGTTCCCTTGCCTGGTATCGGAGCTATGATACGCACACCTATCGCCTTAAGGCTCAGTGCTATATCATCTTCAAGATTTCTTATTCGGGAAATCTTCACACCCTCAGCCGGAGTAATTTCATAGAGAGTGATGGTTGGTCCTACGGTAGCGGAAATGGTCTTTATCTGCACACCGAAGCTATTGAGAACCTCTACGATACGGTTTTTGTTTGCCGTCTGCTCTTTCATATCGATATACGGTTCGTCATCGTCATCGTATTTCTTGAGCAGGCTCAAGGTCGGGTACTTGTAGTTCACCCACGGCTCCTTCGGATTGATTGGCGTGTCGAGAGGATTCTCCTGCGCTACGACTTCTCCCTTCGCATCATCTTCCTTGCCGCCTCCGGTCACTACGAAGTCGGGATTCTGCTTCACCGTCTCCACTGTCTGCTGTAGATTCTCTACATCTTCTTCATCTGTCTTTTCGGGTGTTGAAGACAAGGATACTACCGGCGTGCCGTTGTCGGGAAACTCTACGGTCTGCGTTGCAGGGTCTTCGAATGTCTTCGGGTCCGGTTCCACGTCAGCAACCTTATTGTCATTGGTTGGCTGTACGTTTGTCTTATCGTCAGCATTATTGGTGACATAGAAGCCTACCCTGTTGGTTATCATGCTTACAGGATTCAGTATTTTCCTTACTACCGTTATCGTTTCTGCACTAAGATACGTGAGGAACAGGATTGCCACGACGGCAAGCATTGCTATAAGCCCTGGCAAACCAATGACGTTTTCCAACACCTGACAACAATATTCTCCGTGGCCTCCGCCCGGATTATATACTTCATTGCCAAGGAACGGTGTAAGAAATTTCGCAAAAAATATTGAGAACCAAAGCATTACGATACTAAAGCACAAGAAGCACTTCAACAGATTAGCCTTGTATGCCTTTATCATCTTCAGACCTACAATGCACAGGAACACCGGTATAAGGAACGCCGAGAAGCCGAAACACTGCGCAACAAAGAAGTCGGACAGCAAAGCCCCCATCGGACCGCAGATATTCTGGAAGGCGCGGTTCACGTTTGCTATGTCGCCAGTGCGCATCTCCTTCACCAGACTTTGGTCAAGGTCTGCCGTACTGAAATACGAAACGAATGCCACAACGAGCCATACTGAAAAGATAAACAGCAGCAGGCCGAATATAAAGTTGAATATATCGTTTTGCAGTATGTTGAATCCTAAAGTCTCAGTAAAGCTTTGTTTTCGGGTAGTCTTCTTCTTTGCCATTATATGTTTTTGGTTTTACTATTCTGTTTATAAGTAAGTGGAAAGTCTGCCGGCATATACATTTCTTTTGAAACAGTATTCAGCCGACATGCTCCTCCGTTCATCTAAAGATTATGCAAAAGTAACCGAAAAAAGTAAGAAAGTCCCACAAACTCGCATTTTTTTCTCTTTTCGATGTTACATTTTTAATGATATTAACTACCGACACATGAAATGAACGAGGTTTCTGATTTTTCTGTAATGAGGAAACGACGGAAAGGGGAAATCGCGGAAGCCACAGCAAACAGAAAAGCAAGCCGAAACTATTATACGACTCGAACGAAACGGTATACATTATTTAACATTGTCCGTTGAGGAGTCCAATAGACTAAAAATAGAAATTCGGTAACTTTCGCATAGAAAGTCGGTAACTTTCGTTTTAAGACTAAAATCTGTTTCTAATATTAAAGCAAAAATTAACATTTCGAGTTTCTTATTTAGAAAAGCACTAAGGTCTTTTTTATTCTGCATAACCATGTAGTTTTCTCCAAAACTCTTAGGGAGATTAATCCAGTACTTACGGGAGATTACTCCAGTACTTACGTAAGAGTACTGAAAACATTTGGCGGAATGAGTCTTTCAAGATGTTCAGTTATGAAGTATCGGGACGAACCGTTTCTCGCACAGAAAGCGCAGTCGGGAACACTTGTCAGAATCAACTTCCGACAAGAGTGCGGCAGACTGAAAAATGATATTTATTATATAATAATATGTGTTTCTGCATTTTTTTTCGTATTTTTGCACCCCGATTAATTAATCCAATGAAAAAAGTAATTTACAACAAGATAGACAAGCGTTCTATCTCAAACTTGCCTAAGGTGCTCTTTCCAGGACGCATCGTGGTTGTTACAACGGAAAATGATGCTGACAAAGCGGTTGACTTCCTGCTGGCGCAACCCATTCTGGGCGTTGATACGGAAACAAGACCTGCCTTCAAAAAGGGCATCAACCATAAGGTGGCGCTGCTGCAAGTGGCTACCCACGACATCTGTTTCCTGTTCCGCCTCAACTATACGGGCATCACAGCATCGATACTCAAACTGCTTGAAGACACTACTGTTCCAAAAATCGGACTGTCATTACACGACGACATCATGTCTATGCACAGAAGGGCGGATTTCAGACCCGGCAATTTCATCGACCTGCAGAAGCATGTCGGCGAAATAGGCATTGAAGACCTGAGCCTGCAGAAGCTTTACGCCAACTTCTTCGGACAGAAGATTAGCAAGGCGCAAAGACTTTCCAACTGGGAGGCTGACATTCTTACACAGCAACAGAAGAACTATGCCGCTACAGATGCATGGGCGTGTATCATGCTCTATGAGGAACTGCAGAAGCTTGAAGACACGGGAGATTACGAACTGGTGGTCAAACCGGAAGAGGAACAAAAGGTTGGATAAGCCGCTAAAGACGGTGTAACCACGCAAGTATAGAAACCATTTTATAATCAGATAACAATACGTTTTATGAACTCATATAAATCAATATACCTTAAGAAAGGTAAGGAAGAAAGTCTGAAGCGCTTCCACCCATGGGTGTTCTCAGGAGCTATCAACAAGATGGACGAGGACATCTGCGAGGGAGACACGGTGAAGGTGTTTACCGCTAACGGAGACTTCATCGCTGTAGGACACTTCCAGATAGGAAGCATCGCTGTAAGAGTATTGTCGTTTGAAGATATCGACATCAATGAAGATTTCTGGACTGAGCGTCTGTCGCAGGCACTGCGCATGAGACTTGCCATCGGCATTGCCGACAACCCGGAAAACAACACCTACAGACTGGTACACGGAGAGGGCGACAACCTGCCGGGACTCGTTATTGACTGCTACGGCAAGACGGCTGTGATGCAGGCACACAGCGTAGGCATGCACATACACCGCAACGAGATTGCAAAGGCTCTCGTAAAGGTTGCTGACGGACGGGTGGAGAACGTCTTCTACAAGAGCGAGACAACTCTGCCATATAAAGCGGAACTCGGACAGGAGAACGGCTTCATCATCGGGGGCAGCACCGACAACACTGCTCTGGAAAACGGCCTGAAGTTCCACGTGGACTGGCTGAAAGGACAGAAGACCGGCTTCTTCGTTGACCAGCGTGAAAACCGCAGTCTGCTTGAGAAATATGCCAAGGGAAAGAACGTACTCAACATGTTCTGCTACACCGGCGGATTCTCTTTCTATGCAATGAGAGGCGGAGCTAACCTCGTACATTCCGTTGACAGCAGCGCAAAGGCGATAGAACTGACAAACGCCAACGTAGAACTCAACTTCCCTGGCGACGACCGTCATCAGGCATTCTGCGAAGACGCTTTCAAGTTTCTCGACAATGCCGAGGACTTCTACGACCTCATAATTCTCGACCCTCCTGCCTTTGCCAAGCACAGAGCGGCTCTGCGCAATGCGCTGAAGGGATACACACGACTCAACGTGAAGGCTTTCGAGAAAATCAAGCACGGAGGAATACTCTTCACCTTCAGCTGCTCACAGGTGGTGACGAAGGAGAACTTCCGCAATGCTGTATTTACGGCGGCTGCGATTTCCGGAAGAAACGTACGCATACTGCACCAGCTTCATCAGCCGGCGGACCATCCTATCAACATCTATCATCCTGAAGGAGAATACCTGAAGGGTCTGGTGCTGTACGTAGAATAATATTATTACTGATGATGTTGCGTTGCCGTACAGACAGCATGGCATTGAAGTACTGAAGGAATATGTCATTCATAGAGAAGATACACGACTTTATCAGACACAACCGTCTGATGGACAAGAACAAGAAATACCTTGTGGCACTGTCGGGAGGAGCCGACAGTGTCTCTCTCATTCTTGCACTTAAAGAATTAGGATTCGACGTTGATGCTGTACACTGCAACTTCCATCTGCGGGGCAAGGAGTCGGAGCGTGACGAACAGTTCTGCATCTCTCTTTGTAAAAAGAAAGGCATTGAAATACATATTGTTCATTTCAACACCCTGGAATATGCCGCACTACATAAAATCAGTATCGAAATGGCTGCCCGCAACTTACGATATGCCTACTTCGAACAACTGAGGAATGACATCTGTGCCGACGGCATCTGTGTGGGACATCATCGTGAAGACTCCGTAGAGACGCTGCTCATCAACCTGATACGTGGCACTGGCATAAACGGTCTTACAGGCATCGCTCCTAAAAACGGATTCATCCTCCGACCTATGCTCTGCGTTTCAAGAGCCGACATTGAGAAGTATCTAAACGACAAAGGACAGGACTTCGTTACGGACAGCACTAATCTCATTGACGACGTAACCCGAAACAAGATACGTCTTAACCTCATGCCGCTGATACGCTCCATCAATCCTTCGGCTGACAAGGACATAGCCAACACGGCAAACAGAATCAACGAGGCTGCCAAGGTTTTCAACAATGCTATAGAGAAAGCAGCAGACAGGGTTTCTACGACAAAGGGTGATTGCACAATTATCAACATACCATCTCTACTAAACGAGATTTCTCCGGAGTATACCTTATATAATATATTAAGCAGATTCTCCTTCTCGCCTGCCACGATTGAGGACATATACAACAAGCTGCAGTCGCAGGTACAGTCGGGAAAGATTTTCTCTTCTGCCACACATCGCATACTCATCGACCGCAACGACATCATTGTTGAACCGATAGACAAGGGGACGGACAAACGGATGACGGTTCCAGAGTGCGGCACTTATGTATACTCCGAAACGACAAAACTTAGAATAAAGGAAACGGAAATCGACGGTTCGTTTAAGATTTCAAGAGAAAAGCACGTGGCTTCCTTTGATGCAACGAAAGTGAAGTTTCCTATAAAGATTAGAAAGACAGCGGAGGGCGACTGGTTCGTACCATTCGGAATGAATGGCAAGAAACTCATTAGCGACTATCTTACCGACCGTAAGGTTTCACTTTTCGACAAACAACGCCAGCTCGTCATTACAGATGCTGACGGAAACATTATCTGGATCGTCGGTGAACGCCCCGACAACAGATTCAAAATAGAAAGCGGTTCTGCCAAAGCCTTGGTCATTGAACTGGTAAAGAACTGAGCATCCGACAATGGCGTTCTAAAATATTTACCATTGAACGCTATCAAATCACGAGACTTTTAAAGAACTGACCGTTGAACCTATAAAAACCTTCATCTGACCTTTGAGTTTTCCATCAGCTTAGGACAGAACTCATCAAAGGGACAATCCTTGCAATGTGGAGCACGACTTGTGCACACATACCTGCCGTGCAACAACAACCAATGATGGGCGTCTGCCTGCATATCTTCTGGAATGTTCTTGACAAGAGTCTTCTCAACGTCAAGCGGTGTTGTGGCTGTTTTTCCAACCAATCCCAACCTGTGGCTCACTCTGAACACATGGGTATCGACAGGCATCGCAGCCTTACCGAAAGCTACAGCAAGCAATACGTTGGCGGTCTTGCGCCCTACTCCACTCAGACTTGTCAGTCCTTCCATAGTGGCTGGCACCTCACCATTGAAATTCTCACACAGCTCGTTTGCCATCCTTACCAGATGTTTCGCTTTGGCATTAGGATACGACACGCTGCGTATATATTCATATATATCCTCCTCGTCAGCCTGTGCCATAGACCTGGCATCCGGATAGCGGCGAAAGAGTTCCGGCGTCACCATATTTACACGCTTGTCTGTACACTGTGCACTAAGCAGGGTTGCCACAAGTAGCTGAAAGACACTGCCAAACTCCAGCTCTGTCGTAACATGCTGCATATTCTTCTTGAAATATTCAAGCACATGACTATATCGTTCAGAACGTTTCATACTCCAAATTATTCTTGTAAAAACAGAAAATGCAGATTATCAGAAAAAGCATCTCTCTGTTAATCTGCATTGAAAAAACTTATATTCCAAGCCTCAGGACTTATTCTGCAGAAGCAGTATCCTCAGTATCTTCTTTCTCTTCCTCAACAAAATTTGTCACTCCATTACTTACAAGGATATTGTACCACTGGAGCAACTTCTTGATATCACTGTCGTGAACGCGGTCACGATCATAATCAGGCAGTACCTCTGCGAAATAAGCATGAAGCTCTTCCTTTGAACACTTGCGGTAGTTGAGAGAACAAACCTTGCCGTCCTCCTTACGAAGAACAGAATCAAGAATATTCATTAAAGGCACATCCTCATCATTTGTATACATAGCTATGTCTGAAAGACTTGTCACACGATCAGAAGCAAAAACAGGCACACGACGATGTGTCTCATCCAACGCCTCTACGATAAGATTCATCTTTGCTCTCGATACGAGCTTATAAAGTCCTGGTTTTCCAGCTACTGATAAAATTGTATAATCCATTGTTTTAATTGTTTTATATTTTATATTATTATTTGTCATTTATATAACTCATGATTTCTGCCTGACAGTTTAAATATTGTTACCATCATGATTAGGTTTCATAAACAGCATGTTTAGACATCGTAAACAGCATAGTTAGACATCGTAAACAGCCTCTTTAAACAACTCTCCGACATTACTGTCGGACAGTTTTCACAGACTCCAATATTTTCTCTATCTGACAGTTAAGTTCCTCCTTACCATCATTCTGTATGACATAGTCGCTGCGCTTTGCCACCTCTTCCTGACTCATCTGACAGTCTATCCACTCTTGGGCTTTCTCCTTGGTTATGCCATTGCGCTTCATTATTCTGTCAATCCTCACATCAAGAGGAGCGGTCACACAAACAACCTTATCCACAAGTTTGTCGAAGCCACTTGTATATAGGATAGCACACTCCATAAAATCATATCCTGACGCAATGAAATCCTTTGCTACAGCCGGATGAATGACGGAGTTTACGAGCTTTGCGTTCTCATCGGAAGCGAGTATGAACGAAGCGATATACGCCTTGTCCGGCTCGTTGCCGTTGTAGGCACCTTCTCCTATCGCCTCCGTCAGCTGTCTTCTAACCTCAGCCGACTCTCTCATTATCCTCTTTGCAGCACTATCGCAGTCGTATATCT
>ENA-ORNT01000582-ORNT01000582.1-human-gut-metagenome-genome-assembly--contig:-NODE-582-length-26253-cov-5.154554_pt1 | contig 26253 bp, 37 predicted proteins | sample MGYA00242120_ERZ509032 | MGnify/ENA primary metagenome ERZ509032 (study PRJEB26280, sample SAMEA2338729) | human gut metagenome | biome: human gut; feature: human-associated habitat; material: faeces...
AAGGGATCAAATACAAAAAATTAGGCCCGGATGCGCCGGAGGTAAACTGTGATACCTTCAATGCAAACTGTGCCATCATTCCGCGTGAAATCTTTGAAAAAGTCGGGATCGATCCATTTTACCAGCACAGTATCGGTGATTTTGATTACGGGTTACAGATCAGTAAACTTGGATATAAAATTCATATTTATCCAAAGTTTGTCGGCGAGTGCAATGATAATACACTGCAGAAAACCTGGCAGGATGAGACGCTGCCGCGCATGGAACGGATCCGTCTAAAGGAGAGCCGCAAGGGACTTCCATTCCGCGACTGGTTCCATTTTCTGCATAAAAACTTCGGACTTGGAACGGCCATTGTGCGTTCCATTACACCGTATATCCGTATTATACTTGGAACAAAGACGAGATACTCCGGCGCGTAGAAAGCCGGCATGATCATCGCAATATTTGAATGAGGATTTATATGGGAACGATCTGTTTTGTGATTTTAAATTATAAGACCTGGCGTGAGGCGGCCGCATGTGCGGAGTCCATTCTAAAGACGCAGCAGGGGCAGGATATCCGCATTGTTTTAGTGGACAACGGTTCCGGCAATGGCAGTGAGGAGTCGCTTCGGGAAGAATTTGCCGGGGAGAAAAGAGTGCATGTGATCGCAAGTGAGAAAAACCTTGGATTTGCACGCGGCAACAATCTTGGCATCCGGTATGCAAGGTCTCATTTTGAGCCGGATTTTATCGTGGCGGCAAACAGCGATATTATTTTTGAACAGGAAGATTACTGTGAGAAGCTGCGGGAAATCTATAAGGAAGAGCGCTTTGATATTTTAGGCGGGGATATTGTGGATGCAAGCCGCACCAGACATTTTAATCCGGTGGCGAGAAACAGGCAGTACACGTTAAATTATATGCGGAAACAGATCCTGGTTTCCTGGGCGAAATGTAAGATGTTCCAGCTGATCAAACTGTTTCATTTAAAGAAAGCCATTGCAGGCCATTATGGTGTCGTGTCGGATGAAACGGGGCGCAATGTCAAAGATGGCAGTAAGAATCTTACCACGCGTGAGGAGGACGGAAAGTCCGTATCGGCGGACAGCCGCGTGGACGAGCGGATGAAGGATGTTCTATTACATGGCTGCTGTCTTGTTTTTTCGAAAGATTTTTTCAAACAGATGGACGGATTTTATGATGGGACATTTCTCTATGCGGAGGAGGAGATCCTTTATTACCTTGCCGGAAAATACGGCATGACATTACTGTATGCACCGGAGATTGGCTGCATGCACAAGGAGGCAGTGTCCACAAATTTTGTGATGCAGGATTTTTGTGATGCGAAGATTTTTTATTTCGGGAATATCACGAAGTCCTATCGGGCATTTCTGGCACTGATGAAAAAATATGAGTAAAGTATCGGCACTAACAATTATTGATGATATGATTGAAAACTATACTAGAATGATGAACGCAGGAAATAAGAAAGTTCTTGTAGTTCACGCTAGAAGTTTTCTAAAACTAATCAAGCAAGAGTTAGAACTTAAAGAAGAATAGTTATGGAAACATATAGAATAGTAGATATGTATCGTAAAAGCAAGGCTGTTAAAGGCATACATTACGATTCTTGGAATGAGCCAATCCTTGCTTTTCGTGTAGATAAGAGACATTCTTTGTTCTTTGGGCTTATCCATTATTGGGATTATGGCGCATGTAACCTTCGTCCAGAGTATTTGTTTTCTTCGGTTGATAAAGCCAAGGAGGCTATATTGAAGGTAGATAAAAGTAGAAGAGTGACGATTTTATATAAGTAGCTTATGAAAATAGAAAATATCAAGTTCAAGGCTAAACGTCTTGATAACGGAGAATGGGTAGAGGGTTCACTTACATACTCTCAAGGAACTGCATTTATTCATTGCAAAGAAAGTGATGAAGATGATAGATGTTATTTAACTCCTTATGAAGTGAATCCTCATACTGTCTGCCAGTTCACAGGAATGAAGGACGAAAAGGGTAATGAAATCTGGGAAGGTGATATAGTGCATGACAGCTATGACCTTTTGTGTATAGACAATCTCTATGAGGTAGTTTATATTGAAGAAGAAGGAACGTTTGCATTCAAGAGTTTAGATAAAGTTGACAATTACGAGCCATTTGTTAATTTATTTGAAGTTTATGTTGTTGACAATAAATTCAATAAAAAGAAGTAGTGTATGAAGAATAAGATTTTAAACTTAATCAAGTCAGCCGTTTGGTTCGTCTTGTGTTTGCTTGTAGGTGCATTGATATTTGAGGGTGTTCGCTCTTTGGCTAATAGCAATGAACCTGCAAAAGAATTTAGTACAACAGTATTTACCAAGAATGGGCATGACTATCTGCTTGTGGACACGAAACACGGAGTTTGTGTTATTCACGCTAGTAGTTGTCTTTGTAATAAAAAGAAGTAGCGTATGGGAATTTTATATATAAGTGTTAGTCTAATTTACATCTTTCTTGTTTGCTTGGATGGAGAAGATGTAAAACCGAAATTGAAACAATGGCTAGCTGACAAACTGGACCTCAATCCAAAGATAGAGGTTAGATACATAAAGCCACAAGTTATTAAGCTTCATTCAAGAGTTACAATGTCGAATTTTGAAATGCAATACTATTGCCGTGACAAATCTGGCATGGAGCAATTGAAGAGAAGAGCAATAGAAAGTGTGTATGATGAAATTCTTAAGGGAATGAAGGCAAATGGATTGGTTTCCATTTCGCAATATAAAGACATCTATACAAATAGCACAATTTATGAGGGGACATGTAGTATTTATAAAAACAAGTAGTATATGAAGATAAGACAAGCTAAGAAGATAATGAAGGAAGTCTATAAAACCAGATATTGGGCTTATAGGCAAGGTTATTATTGTGGCAAGATGGATGCAGGAAAGCTAGCCGGAGACCATCGTTTGTTAAAGGCTATGCGTCTTACAAAGAAGTGGGAAAGTCGCAAGATACGAAATGAAGTGAATAAAATACTGAAGAAGAATCCGTTCAAACCGAGGGATCTTCAACGTAGTGCTTTAAGATTAATGAGATATGGATGTAGCAAAGCTTAATCAGGAAATTTTAGGCGTAGATTTGGAATACAAAAACGTCTATATCGATGCGGAGAACACAAGAATGATACGTGCAAAATTACCTGATGGGTATTGCGATTTGGTTCGCACAGATGTGTGGAAAGGTCGTGTGAATCATCCGGAAGAGCATGATATTGTAAGATATACGGCAATCTTTTGGTATAGAGAAGAATTTGTTGGTGGAGTTGATTTAGGTCGCAACTACATGCATGCTAAATATAAGTTCTTCGAGTTGGTTGTGAATAAAAAATATATTTTGGAAATAAAACATAAGAAAAATGGAAATGCTAGATAATAAGTTAATCATAGATATTCCTAAAGGAATGGAAGTGGACATTGAAAAAAGTGACTTGAAAGCGGGCATTATAGCATTCAAGAAGAGACCCTTCAGCTATGAGGATGTTATATCTACTTTAATAGACCGTGGTCTTTGTCCTGTCGTTGCTAATGTTACTAATAGTAATGTAGAGAAAATTGTTGCATTGGATAAGTTAATGGATATAGCTAAATGTTATAATGGAGATTGGAAACCGGATTGGAATTCTAAAGAATACAAGCATAATATCATGCGAACCAGCGAATACGGTATTACTTCTAGTAGTGATTATAACGAAGGTGCTATTTACTTCAAGAACAAAGAAGATGCCCAAGCCGTTATTGATAATCCGTATTTCAGAAGCATTCTTGATGCAATCTATAAGGACTAAGGCTTATGAAGGAAATGTTCTTTAAGAGTGTAGAGTTCCGTGAAGTCCAGCATTTGGCATTTTCGGATGAATATATAACTGCATACGTATCGGTGAACCATGTTCCTAAGATACACCTAAGTGTAAATACACCTCGTGATGAATATGGGTTTGCGAAAGGTAAATCAAAGCGTTACTTTAGAGTGGGGTTTGGAAAATGGCTCACCGAACGAGCGTTTGTTAAGAAATATTTTAGTGAAGAATAAATGAATATAAAAAAGTCAGATATGGGAAATAAGATTAATGTAGCGGAAATCCTAAAGGATAAGCCGAAGGGTACTAAGTTGTATTCTGATATATGTTGTGGAGAATGTGTCCTAAACGAGGTCTCTGAAAATGCGATTTATGTTGATATGTATAATAAAGAGCGTTTTTGTTTTTTTTCTGTCTATGGCACGATTTATGCATTCCCGAATGGAGGAGTGTTGCTATATCCTTCTTATGAAATGCGTGATTGGCGCAAGTTCGCTTGGAAGAAGGGCGATGTGCTGGTTAACAAAGATAATAACTCGCATATTATCTTTGAGAAGTTTAACGATGATACATATACAACTTTTACAGGTAAGCTGTACTATCAAGCAACTAAAGCTGGATATTCTTATGCTCATACACGTAATATTGCTATGACACAAGACTTCGATATTGAAGAAGGTGATGCCGCTCAGACCTACATCAACACTATCGAGGAAAAGTTGGGCGTTAAACTGAATCGTGAGACCCTTGAAGTAGAGAAGACTCAACCAGAGTTCAAGGATGGGGATATAGTGGCAGTAGATTTATATAGAAAAAATATTAGAATCTTCAAAGAAAAGAAGAATGGAAATAATATTTGTTGGGGCAAGTATTATATTGGTTTTAGTTTTAATAATGAGGGAAAACTGATACAAACATTTAAAAACTACACAGCTGATTGTAGTTCAGACCGTCTTGCCACTGAAGAAGAGAAGCAGCAACTCTTTGATGCCCTCGCCAAGGAGGGCAAGGCTTGGGATGCTGAGAAGAAAGAAGTTGTTGGCTTGAAGCCAAAGGTTGAGTTCAAGCCTTTTGATAAGGTGTTGGTTAGAGATAATGAAGATGATATATGGGAAGTAAGTTTGTTTGGTTATAAAGATGAACTCTACTATAGATGCGATAATGGTATCCCTTGGATTCAGTGTATTCCTTACGATGGCAATGAACACTTGCTTGGAACTACAAATAATGTGGAGGGTTAGATATGTTAAATGATAAGAAAATAGAAGAAGTTGCAAAGCAACATGCGGCTGGAGCCTTTATTTCCGAATATTGGCAAGCTTGCTATAAAGAAGGTTTTGTGGATTGCGCTAAATGGATGCAAAAAGAATTTTTAAAGGATTTGTGGCATCCTGCTAGTGAAGAGCCAAAGCGTCATAGTTACATCATGTTTAAAACCACTAACAATAATGGATTCGGAACAGAATACATAGATTGTAGTTGGGAAATACTAGTTAGATGTCTGCAAATTACTCAATGGCTTTATGCTGAAGACTTACTTCCAAAGGAAGGAGGTGATGGTAAATGACCGATGCAGAATTTAATAAGTTTGTGCTTATACTAGAGAATGAAGCGTTTCGGTTTGCAAGAAGTCAAAACGTATTTAAGGAACATCGAGGGGTGATAGAGCAGTCTTTCAAGATAGGAGGGCTGTTCATTCTTCGAGAGTTGGAAAAGTATTTTAATCAAAAGAAGTAAGCGTATGATATTATATGAGAATCAACGTTTTGAGCTTTTAAAAGCTCTGTGTTATAGTGTCCCACAGAATCCAAATGTCGGCAGGTTTGAGATTGCAGATGTGATATTTGACACATTACAAAAAATAGAAGATGCGGATTAACAGCTTTCGGGCACAAATTTAAAGATAATGACAAAGGAAGAAATATTGGAAAAGGCATCCGATTTTGAGGATGAAGATGAGTTTGTGAAGTGTAATAGATTGCCGTTCACTGAAGAATTGTGGCTTTTACATCAGCTAGTGTATGTTGGCTTGTCTTGCACCTATACAGGTCGTGGCTATATAATTGAGAAACTTAAAGATTAGTAAAGTTTAAGAGCGTGAGTCACACGTTAAAAACTGAAAAGAAGAAACAAATGGAAAGTAAGATTGTTTTGACAAAAGAAAGCTCTTCATCGGATTTGGAGAGTTACTTTCGTGGAGTTTTGGAATTAGATAAGCAGAGAAAGGAATATCCGGTAAATCTTGATGAAGTTTGGCAACTTTGCTATGCAGAGAAAGGAAAGGCAGTGCGTGCATTGAAGACCAACTTCATTGAGAATGTGGATTTTATCAGTATTGCCAAAAATGGCAAAACTGCAACAGGTGGTTACAAAGAGGTTAGCTATCACCTCACCTCCGCTTGTTTGGAATATTTTGTTGCTCGCAAGGTTCGTCCGGTGTTTGAAGTGTACCGCAAGGTCTTTCATTGTGTAGCACAAGGCATCATACCTTCTTATCAGATTGAAGACCCAATTGAGAGAGCGAAGCGTTGGATAATGGAGCAGGAAGAGAAGAAAGCCATTGAGGAAAAGAACAAGGAAATGCAGCCAAAGGCAGAATACTTTGACAACTTAGTTGACAAAGGCTTGCTTACGAACTTCCGAGATACAGCAAAGGAGATTGGTATGAAGCAGAATCTGTTCATCAAAACCTTGATTAAGAAGAAATACGTCTATCGTGATAAACAGAATCACATTAAGCCATATTCGCAATACAATGGTGACTTGTTTAAGGTGAAAGACTGGGGAAACGACAAAGTTGTAGGTACAAGAACACTAATCACACCAAAGGGAAAGGAGACATTCAGACTGCTTTTCGGAAATGGTAATATGCCTTCGTTGAATTTCTAGGTAAAGGGAGAGGAATATCATTTCCCCTCCTTTGCCTTAATCTCCAGCTCGATAGGCTTGCCACAATGAGGGCAGACTAAGGAAGTGTCCTGCTGTTCGTTTTCGTCCGCTACAAGCTCAGAAAGAGATACACCTATTATATTAGCAATCTCTTGGAGCTTTTCAATACCAGGGTTGTTATTTAATGTAGAAGATAATGCACCTTGACTAACGCCAATACCTCCTCTTTGGTTTTTTACCAATGCCGCAACCTGCGAAATGGTAAAACCTTGTCTCTTGATTACTTTTTGAATGTTCATATCTAATATATTAAATGTTATTATGGGTGCAAAGATATGAAAAGTTTTTGAAACTACCAAATAAAAGTACTAAAAACATCTAAGAAATTAGATTTTAGTTAATAAACCTTTCATAATCTTAGATAATTGTTAATGCTATGTTAAATATCTAAGATTTTAAATAAAACATTTGGTGGTATCTAAGAAAATAGTTATCTTTGCATCGTGATTAAGAAACAAAGGTCACAATAACATTATTAATATAGTTGAGGTTGCACCTCCGAGTCGGCACTCGTAAAACGGTATAGTGATTATGGCTATTACATTAAGAAATACATTGAGTGAGGTAATGAAGCTTGCTTGGCAGTTCATCAAGAAGAATGGCTACACAATGAGCGAGGCTTTAAAGGTTGCTTGGATGAACATCAAGCTGAAGGGTCAGATGAAGAAGCGCATCGTGAAGTTCTACTTTCAGAAGGTTGATGGCAGCTTGCGTGAGGCATTCGGCACATTGAGTGAGAAGGTTATCCCAGCTACACAGGGTGCAGGTCGCAAGATGAATGACACTTGCCAAGTGTACTTCGATACCGAGAAAGAAGAATGGCGTTGCTTCAAGAAGGCAAACCTTATGAGAGTTGCATAACAGATTTCTAACGATTTAAAAAGAAACTAGATATGAGCGCAAAGATTATCGTGATGCAAGGCAACATGGTTGCAACCATCGAAGAGACGAACAAGGACGCATTTCTCAAGCGTGGAGAGTATAAAGAGACCGAGCTAGACAAACGCAAGCGTGAGGTCGATTTCTTGATTACAAGCATCGCTAACCGCTACGAAGTGACATTCAATCACAAGGTAGAGCTGAAGGAAAGCCGAAGCATCAAGAAAAGCGAGTATTTCGATAACATCTACTACGTTACCGAGAATGCATTGAACAAGTTGAAAAAGCAATACTCATACGAGTGTGACTTGTAATAGATTTCGTGAGGCACACGCTAAACTGCACCGGACTTTGGACATTAAACATTTAAGAGATATGAATAAGGATTTGATGGATGCTCTTTATGTTGAGCATGATGGCAAGATTGGTGTTTTAAGCTCAGATGAGCGCAAGGCGGTATCACAGGTTATCGGCACGGATTTGACGCTTGTGTACGACAAGAAAGAGGGTAATACGTACCTTTTGATACCACTGACCCGAAATCACAAGTTTGAGTGCAAGGGTAACCACATTATCGTAGATGGCAAGCGGTTCGATTCTGACATCTTCTTCCGTAAGGATGCTTGTCAGTGGGTTCAGATTGACAAAGAGACGTTATCTAGGGTAGCGTAAGATATATAGGTTACTTGGCAGCAGGTCGTGAGCGGGACACGACAGAAATCTAAACTCCCACAGGTATGTTGCCAATAACCTTTTTTTTGTTTAACAATTAAATTAGTTTCAAAATGTTAAGAGCAGTAAAAATAAGATTATATCCAAACAAAACACAAGAACAAACACTTAATAAGGTGCTTGGATGCTATCGTTTTGTTTATAATCAAATGCTTGCTCAAAAACAAAAAGCTTATAAAGCAGATAAGACGAACCTAAAGGTAACTGACTTGTCAAAGTGGTTTCATGGAACATTGCTGAAAGATGAACAATATGCTTGGTTGAAAGAACAAAATACAAAGGTAATGAAACAAGCAATCAGACAAATGGATGGTGCTTACCAAAAGTTCTTCAAACAGCATAATGGTTTCCCAAAGTTCAAATCAAAGAAGGATAAACAATCAGCATTGTTTCCATACGAAGCAATTTCAAAGCACAATACTTTTGAAACAAGAAATATCAGTTTAACAACACCATTAAAGAACATTAAGTTCCGTTGTTCTGATTTGTATTTTAGAAGACTACAGAAGTATAATAAGAATATAAGGAGTGCTACCTTATCGAAAACCAAGAGTGGTAATTTCTTCTTATCTATTCTTATTGAAATGGAAGATACTGAATTAAAGAGATTTGAACACACGAATAAACAAGTTGGTGTTGACCTTGGAGTTAAGGATTTTGTTATCAAATCCGATGGAGAGGTGTTTGAAAATAAGCATTTCTTCAAGAAGGAAGAGAAACAGATAAAGAAACTACAAAGGCAATTATCGAAGAAGGTCAAAGGTTCTAACAATAGGAAGAAAGCACAAGTTCGTATTGCAAAGTTGTTTGAACGAATTACGAATAAGAAAGATGCTTATATCCATTATGTAACAAATGAACTATTGGCAAACTTTGATACCATCTTTATGGAAGACTTGAATGTGCAAGGGATGTTAAGGAATCATCATCTTGCAAAAGCAATTCAAGAGATAGGTTTCTACAAGTTCAGAGATACTTTGGTTAACAAAGCAACCGCAAATAACAAACGAGTTGTTTTTGTTGATAGATATTTTCCAAGTTCAAAAACTTGCTCAGTTTGTGGTTATAAGAAACGAGATTTGATGTTAAGTGATAGAGAATGGGTTTGTCCGAATTGCGGAACTCACCATGATAGAGATATAAATGCTGCTGTGAACATATTGTTAGAAGGGCAACGAATGTTAGTAGCAGAATAAGACAAAAGAAATAAAATAGGTGTCCGTAGCACCGAATTTACGCTTGTGGACTATCCTCCTATGGATGACTGATTCAGAAATGAATGTACTAAAAAGTAGTGATAGGTTGAAGCAAGAAATAAAATATGCTTAAATCATAGATTTTCGTAGAATTTCATATACGGTTGAGTGCTTGAAGCAGAGAAAAAAGACGGAAGAGGATCTAACCTCTTACCGCCTTAAGTACAGAAGAAACATACTTGATGGTTTTTATCTGAATACATCAAGCAAAAGTGTGTTGAAATATCTGAGAATGCAAATTATTTCAAGATTATTTTTAGAAAATATGAAAATAAATTAGAGTTTCCTTGCATTTCTCGAAGGTTTTTGTTACCTTTGCGGATGCAAATAATAAAACAATGAGCTTATGAAAGTATTATCTATTCGCCAGCCGTATGCTTGGTTAATCGCTATCGGCTGCAAGACCATTGAAAACAGAACCTGGAATAGAAAGTTCCGTGGTCGTTTCCTTATTCATGCTAGCCAAGCCAAACCTGAAAAACTTGACGGATGGCAGGAGAGCGCAATGAAGAAATATTGCCAAGAGCATGATATTGTTATTCCAGACTTCAAAGACTTGCCAACGTCAGCCATTATCGGCAGCGTAGAGTTGGATGATATTCAATTCCATGAGGCTTATCCGGATGCGTTTGCTGAAGATTTCCAATATCATTGGTTCTTGAAGAATGCTAAATTGTTCGATGAGCCGATTAGAAACGTCAAAGGCAAGTTGTTCCTCTGGGATTATGAGTATAATGAAGCCGAAATGTAAAATAACAAAACTTTTGTAATAAAAATACAAGTCATTGGAAATTAGCGAAAAAGTGTTTGTTCTTCTAAGGGTTAGATAAGAAGTAAATGTAAATATATTATTAAATGTCTAGAATATGAAGAAGGTCTTATATTTTATTTCTTTTGTTGTGCTCTTCTTGACTAGTTGCACATCAAAGGAAAACAAAGCAGATGCCCTTATTAAGGCAAGAGGGTTTGAGTGCGCCAATGTAGAGAAGTTAGAGGAATTTCAATGCAATCCTGCTTCTGCCGAAATGATTATGGTTGCTTATAATAGTTTGTGGCGCAACGACTCGCTGTCTAGGAATATGCGTTTGTCTAGTAGTAATATCAATTATGTTTATAATGAGATACAAAGACAAGAGCAAAATGCAAAAAATCTGTTGGAAAAATCTGATGAGATTGGCATGATTAATAATCATACAGAATTATGTGGTTATTATGTTGTTATCTCTCCTGATAAGATTAATGGTGCGTATATAGACAAAAATAGAAAATGTATAAGGTATGAAGTCTTCTTCGATAAAGATGTCGAACGCATCATAGGAATACATCCAATTGGTAAATAAACGAATTAACAGGTTTAGTGTTGTAAAGTTAGTATATTGACAATTTAAATAAATGTGATTATGATGAAGAAATTAATAATTGCCATCATCGCAGCCATCGTTGTGCTAGGTGGCGGCATTGGTGGCTATGTGTACCATTTCAACCAAGTTAAGGCAGAGAATGCTGCTATTTGCAAGTCTAAGGCTAAAGATATACGTATGTCTTCGATTCGCCTTATATATGGACTAAAATTTATAACAGCTGATTATATTACGAATTGGAATAGCTCAATAGAAAACGAAGTGGCAATAAACATGAGTAATAAAATCGTAAGTTGCGATGATTTTTCTAAGGCAATGTCTTGGAGATGGTCTTTTTATGATAAGGTTGGGTCTTTTCAAAGAGTGGATAGCTGCGTAAACAAAATGGCAAGTGATTTGTCTTTATTGGCAAAAAACGAAGAGTCAGACAAGCAATTAGTAGAAAAATTTGAAAAAGAATTAGAGATAATTGAAAAAATCAAATCTTTAACAAAGAGACCAACCGGAACGCTTTTAGAGTATTCTGAAAACGTATCTTCCTTGTTTAGCAAGCTCTATGAGCTTGATGATGAAATATCAAAGACTGTCTTGATTGAAGAGTTGCATGGAAGCGAACGTGTAAAGTTGACATTATGTGATGTTTGGGGAGAGGGGTTGTTGGACTACCCAAAAGCAAAAACAAAAGTTATAAAAATAACGGCAAAGGATTATGTTTTCATAGACTTAAAGGATAATCTTAATAAATTATCAGATTAGCTATGGAGCTTTACTTTGTTATGATTATAATAAGGTGTAATTTTAAAAATAAGTTTCTAAAAGAAAATAAAGTTTAAAAGAATAAAGAAATACACTAAACAGCTTGCGTGTTTCAGAAATTATGCTTACCTTTGCAAACGTAATCAGAAATGGTTCAAAAATCTCATAATTCGCAACTTACCACATTATGTGAAGAATGAGTTTTTTCAAGTACGTATGCGACTAAAAAGAGTTGTTCAATTCTACTTGGGAAATATGGTATAGTAAAGTATTGTGCGGTACAGTAAAGTGAAGTATAGTTCTGTGTAGTCTAGTACAGTTCTGTAAAGTAGAGTAATGTAAAGTACAGTGAAGTAAAGCGAGCCATCCTTCGGGGTGGCTCTTTTTTGTTAATTGTGGTTAATATAGCAAAAATGTTACCATAAAATTTGGTCATATAACAAAAAAGTTATATCTTTGCAATGTCTTAAGGACAAAAGAGTTCTTGTAACAATGAAGAAAAGCGAATTGATTAAGAGACTGAGAGAAGCGGGATGCTTCCTGTCTCGACAAGGTTCGGGACATGAAAAATGGACTAATCCTAAAACGGGAAAGTCTCAATTCGTGCCAAGACACGCTAGAGAGGTCGCCACAGGCACCGCTCATAGTATTCTAAGAGAATTGGTTGGGGAGTAATCCCCACCTTTCTCTCTTCATCGCTTAAAGGACTCTTTTTTTTGTTAAGAAGATAAACGAATATATATATGAAGAAGATTAAAGTTATTGTAGAACAAGCCAAGGATGGGTCTTTTTGGTGTCATACCGAAGATGGCATAGGTAAGGTTGGCTTAAACTCTTGTGGAGAAACTGTTGCCGCTGCGAAGCAAGATTTAATGGATTGTTTGGCGTTGGCAAAAGTGGATGCAAAAGAGAATGGAGAAGTGTTTCCTGACGTTGAATTTGAATACAAGTATGACTTGCAATCTTTCTTTAATTATTTCTCTTTCCTCAATGTGTCAGAGATTGCAAAACGAGCAGGTGTCAATCCTTCATTGATGCGTCAGTATAGTAAAGGCATAAAGCAAGCTGGCGAGAAAACTTATGAACGTTTGGCACATTGTATAAATGAAATAAAAAAAGATTTGGTAGCCGCTACCTTTTAGGCGTGTGGCTTCATTGTTACAATAGATAAAGAACTCAGAGCCTTCTGCATGTGAATGTGGAAGGCTTTTTCGTATCTAGACCTTATTCTTTGCACTTAAATCTTTAGTGAAATAGCACGCCTTTATTCTTTCGTTATTCCTTTGATTATTAATTAATTTTGCCAATAAAATTATAAAAAATGGCAGAATTAAGATTCGATGTCAAAGCGAATTTCGAGCAGGTTACGAAACTTCGTTCCGAGTGCGAAAAGTTGAGGGCTGAGTTGTTGAAGACCAATAAGTCAACCGACCCAGCTATTGTTGTGGATTTGACGGAAAAATATGCAGATGCAAGTAATCGCTTAAAGGATTTAACGCAAGCAGCTTCAAGAGCCGCTTACGTGATGTCTTCTGAGTTTAACAAGAAGATGCAAGCAGCCGCAAGGGAAGTTTATAGCTATGAACTTCAAATGCAAGCTACCAAAGACCGAATAGAGAAAATCCAACAGCAAATCACTAACAAGAGATTAACTCTTGGAGTTACAACGGATAAGTCATCCATAGATTCTTTACAGAAGAATATTGACTATCTGAAAGGTTCTTTGGCAGGTCAAACTGCGCAGCTGAAGAACCTAGAAGGAGGTGCTGTCGGTGCTCGTCAGACCTTGGAGAATATGCGGAATGAGTATGTTTTGTATGCAGGTTCAGCAAATCCGGCAAAAGAGGCAACAAATATGTTGACCGATAGCATGAGCCAAATGATAGAACGCATGAAGTCCGCTCCAACTGCCGGAGAGGGCATGTCTAGCTTGTTCCAAAGGGTAACGGGTGATGCTCACATGCTTTCGGCAACATTACTTGGTGGTTTAGGATTTGAGCAACTGGCAGGTAGTATCTTTAATACTCGTTCTCAATTCCAACAACTTGAAATATCTTTCAATACCATGCTTGGTAGTGCGGATAAGTCTAAACAATTGATGGATGAACTTATCCAAACGGCAGCTCATACGCCTTTTGACATGTCCAGTATTACGAGCGGAGCAAAACAACTTTTGGCATACGGAACGGAAGCGAAAGATGTTAATAAAACTCTTGTTCAGCTAGGTGACATTGCTTCGGGCTTGAACATTCCGCTTGGAGAACTTGTTTATCTTTACGGAACGACCGTTTCGCAAGGAAGAATGTTTACAATGGACTTGCGTCAGTTTATGGGTAGAGGTGTTCCTTTGGCAGAAGAGTTGGGTAAAATTTTACACCAAAATACAACTGAGGTTCAAGAGTCTGTTTCTAAGGGAAAAGTCACATCAGACATCTTCAAGGAAGCTATCGCCAACATGACGCAAGCTGGCGGTCGTTTCGGAGGCCTGATGGAGCAACAATCAAAGACATTGGAGGGTCAGTGGAGTAACATTGGCGACTCTATCCAACAGATGTTTAACGAAATCGGCAAAAAATCCGAGGGCGTGTTCTCTAGTGGATTGTCAATTATTTCTGCTATGGTAGAGAATTGGCAAGAGGTAATAAAAGTTATTGGCGTTGCTACAGTAGCTGTTGGTTCTTATCGTGCATCATTAATGGCGGCTGCTTCTATTCGCAAAGCAGAGGAAGCTCAAAAAGCCGATGATATGATGAAGGGAATTGACGCAGAAATCAAGCGTTTGCAAGACCTAGAAAACTCTAACTACAAGTCGCTGGGTAAGGATAAAAAGCAAGAGCGAGTAAATAAACAACAAGACTTGGCAAGTATTGTTGGAGATACATCTGTTTCCGATGACTTTGTAAAGGCAAGGTTAGATGCAGCCGAGCAAGAGGGCGTTATTTCGGCACAAATGCGTTCCCAGCTAGAGACGAAACGTGAACTCTTACAAACTCAACAACAAGCAACGGCACAAAGCCAAATTGAGCTTGATGAAGAAAAAAGAAAGACAGAGGAACTTCGTCAACAAAAGATAGAATCTCTTAAAGAAGATTTGAAAACAACCACAGAGAAAATATCAAATCTTGATGATAGGGATATTGAGTTAGCTAGACAATATACAGCAGCCTTGAATGATTTGCAAGATGCCCAAGATGCCTTTGCTGAGGCTCAAAAATTGGTTGAGGAAACCGCTGATGGTGCAAACTTAGCTTTTGACGCAGAGGGTAATGCCGTGAATGCACTAGAAGCAAAGGAACGTTTGGCCACCGCTGCGAAGAAAGTGAATACTGCTCAAACAAATGTTTCGACAATTGCAAGTCAGCAAAGAGGAGCTGCGCTTATTCGTGAGCAATTACAAGAGAGACAAGCAACACTACAAACGCAGTTGAATTCTGTTAGTCAAGCTACAAATACGACTACGAAAAAGGCTAGTACTTTAGCTACAGCTGCTTCAACGGTAAAAAATGCCATCCATACCGCAAGTGTTAAAATAATGACAACTGCTGAATTAATGCTTAGTAATGCGGTAAAATCCACAACTATGGCTTTAAAGGGAATGTGGGCTGCTATGCTTGCAAATCCGATTACTGGTATTATAACATTGGTAACAACGCTTGCTAGTGCCGTTGCAATGTTCGGAGGTGAAGAGGAAGATATTTCTGTTGACACAAAGCATTTTGGAGATTCTGCTGAAAACACAAGGGCGAAAGTTGATGGCTTGCTTAACGTAATGAGGTCTTCTAAGGAAGGAACTGATGCTTACAACAAAGCTAAAGAAGAACTTATCCAAACATACGAGCAGTTCGGGATTAAGTGTGATGCCGAAAAGGACAATTTAACAACACTTAAAGGGAAGCATGATGAATTTGTTGCAACCTTACAATTGGAGAATGCTGAAAGAGAAAAGGCTAATGCTTTAATGTCTGCCACTTCCCAATATACAGAAGCAAGAAACAAAGAAGATGACAATTTTAGCAAAGACTTATCCGGTCATTGGTATCAAGGTGGGCAACATGTAGATAAGGAAGATATAACATCAATACAAATGATGTATAATTCCATAGCAACAGATGAGGTTTTAGATAGGCTGGCTAAGTTGAAGCAAAGAGTAGATGATAGCACATTGTCTTACAAGGAGCATATAGATGCTTTTAATATTTACACAAATGCAGTTAAAAAGACATTTGCGCCTATTGATTCGTTCTTAGAAAAACAACATTACAATATAGCAACTATAGAGAATACTGACCATTCGATATTGGAGCATACGAGTAATCTTGCAAAATTAAAGATAAGTTATAAAAACGCAGAGGATGCGATAATGAAGGCGGCTGCTGAAAATGTAGATTGGAATAATACACAGGCTAGGTCACAATGGGTAGCTCAGCAAAATAAACAAAGCATAGATGCCTTAACTTCCTCAACAGACCAGCTTATTTCTATATGGAATCAGGAATATGGATTAAATTTGAAAATCCATTATGATGATACAGAAATTCCAAGTTGGATGAAATCTTTAACGGATAAGCAGTTGCAATCTTTGATTAATAGACGTAAGGCAGATTTAAATAGGCAAGAGCAATACCGAACTAATCATAAAGGAAGTAAATTGCTGACAAAGCAAGGAAATCAGCTAAGAGACGAAAATGCCAATAGGCTTGATGTCGCTATGGCTGGTTCTATTCTGAAAGATAGAGAGGTGAAAAGAAAAGCCGATGCAAATAAGCCGAAGGAAACGACAAAGAAAGCTACACCTAAGAAAACAACACCTAAGAAAACAGGTGCAACGGATGACCCGCAAGCAAGAGCGTATGAACGCAAGAAGGCTGAGGAAGACTATTCCAAGTCTATTTCATCCTATTCGGAGAAAGCCAGTGATGAGTTGTCAAAGCGAAGAACAGAATTGATTAAGAATGAGACCGAAAAGGAGATTGCTCAAATTAATATGTCTTCAGACAAGGAGAAAAAAGCTATAGAGGATTCGATTGACAAACTCGTTGAGGCTAAGAAGAAGAAAGACCAGATCGTATGGGTAAATTCGGGAAAAGGTCGTAAAGCCAGCATGTGGAAACAGGGTAAGTCCGATGCGGAATACCGCAAAGAGGTATTGGGCACACAAATGGTTGACGACAAGGGTAATCATCTAGGAAAGACCATTGGACAGAACTCTGAAGACCAAATTGCCTTGATTGAGAAACAGAGGCAATTAAAGCTGAAGGAAATCCAGCAAGCGGAGATTAGGGACATGTTGGATTTCATGAAGCAATACGGCAGCTTAGAACAACAACGTTATGCTATTCTAAAAGAATACACGGACAAGATAGACCTTGCAAGAGAAAAGGGAGATACTTTTGGTGCAGCGAACGCTGAAATGGAGATGAACGACCAGTTGAAGAAGTTGAATTTTTCGGATTTCAAGGATTCTATCAATTGGGATGTTGTCTTTCAGGATATGAACCGATTGAGTATTCCTTATCTTGAAGACCTTCGCAAGAAGATGAAGGAGTTGCTTGGTTCGGGTACGTTGGAAATTGATGACATGAAAACCGTATCTGACCAAATCTACAAGATTGATGATGCGATTTCCGAGCAGAAGGATAGATGGGGATTGGTTAATGATGCAGTCCGTGAACACCGTAGGCTTATTGATGAGGCGAAGGATGCGCAAGACCGATTGGCACAAGCTAGAAAGGGGGAGTTTGATGCCAAGGCTGATAACATGAGCCAAAGGAGAAAAATCCAAGGTGTGTTTGCGGAAAGTGGGGTTAACATAGATACCAGTAATATCACTTCTGCCAATAAGGACAAACTTATGGGTTCTACCAAGAATCTCAGTGTAAGCCAAACGGAGAAGTTACGTAAGCTTTTTGATGATTTGGCGGTTTCAGAGGTTAAGGTCGGAAAGGCTACGAAGGAAGTCGGAAAGGCACAGGAAGAAGCCAAGGTAAAGCAGGATGCTGCAAAGAAGAGCTTGCATGATACTATAGAGGAATGGGCTGAAGGCTTGAGGAAAATCCAAGAGAAGCTGAAAGACCTTCCTGGGTTAGTCGATGCTTTGGGTCTCGGAAACACAGGCTTTGGTAAAGCCGTGAATAACGGAATGGATGCATTGAACAGTGGAACACAAGCCTTTTCTGATTTTGCAAGCGGAAACTACATAGGTGCGGCTATGAATGGAATAAAAACCATTGGCTCGTTGGGCAAGATGTTCGGTATTGGCGGAGGTAATGGTGCAGAAGTTGCGAAGAAAACAGAAGAGCTGACCGAGAGCAATGACAGATTGATGTATTCTATTGATAAGTTAAAGGATTCTATCGACAAGTCTTCCGGTTATACGGCAGTCAGCAATTATAATGCTGCTTATGATGCCCAAAAGCAGGTTAATACCCAAACGATGGATATTCTCAAAACACAGATGGGGTATCATGGGGCACACCATTCAAATGCTTATTATTGGAATCTTTCTGCACAAGATTATGCGGCAATCAATAAGACTTTGGCACAGCAATCGGCAGTCAGAGGCGGTTATACCAATTCTTCGATAAACAAGGTTAATTCCTTGGAGGATATATATAAGCTCACTCCAGAGCAGATGGCTGACATTCGTACACATAATGCGGATGTATGGAAGAACATGACCGACCAAGGTAAGTATGATAAGACGGAATATTGGGAGCAATATACAGAACTGGCGGGAAAACTAGAGGAGTTGACGGAGCAAATCAATGAGAATTTGACTCAAACAACCTTTGATTCGATGAAGAGTGACTTCATAAACAATCTTATGGATATGAGTAAGTCTGCAAAGGATTTTTCTAATGACTTCACTACAATGCTCAACCAGTCGATGCTTAACTTCGCTTTGGGAGACCTTATGAATAAAAAGCTTAAGCCTCTTTATGAGAGCTGGGCAAACAAGATGAAGGAGAATGGAGGAAGGCAGCTCACGCCAACCGAATTGAATAATCTTAAAGAAGAGTATGACAAGATAGTTCAAGAGGGTTTGGCTATTCGTGATAATATTGCTGATATTACGGGTTACAAGCAATCTTACGAGCAGTCCGCTTCTTCCGGTTCTTTTGAATCAATGAGCCAAGATACAGGAGAAGAGTTGAATGGTCGTTTCACTGCGGTGCAGATCGCCACAGAGGGAACGTATGAGGAAGCAAAGCTCATAAATACCAAGTTGGATGCTATTGCGGCTCGTGATGGTGGTACAGAGGGTAGCTTATTAACGGCTAGCGTGAATACTATTATGGGTAATGTGGGTAACATTTGGTTAGCCGTTGATGAGGATAGGACTATCCTTGCACAAAGCTTGATGTACTTGCAGTCGATTGATGAGCGACAAGAGCGATGGCATAAGCCTATGCTGCAAGCATTCAATGATATTCACGAATTAAAAGACAAGATGAGTAGATTGTAAACAAAGAAGAGGAACGTATGATGCGCTCCTCTTTCTTTTTATATAATAGTGCCAAGAAAACCCAAAGGTCTTTAGCCTTTGGAATGAATTGGCACAAAAAGTCTTCTCTTTCCAATATACCTTATGCAAATTAGGAAAGTCTTTCCATATTGTGTACGTAGTTTCTTGCTTTAACTTACGAACGATAGCGGAAACACTGACACTTGGAGAATAAGTAATCATGAAATGTATATGATTTTTGTCTGTTTCTACCGTTTCTATTTCAAAATTAGCATTTTCGGATATTTTCAGGCATATCCGCTTCATGTATTCAGATAACTCTCCATCAAGAATATTCTTTCGATATTTGCACACAAAAATCAAGTGTCATTTAAGCAAGAACTTATGTCTGTTTTTGGAATTGTATTCCATTTCCTTTTCCTTTTACAAAAAATGCTGTATTTTGTAAATAATTGCATTTTTCCTTTGTTGTTTCAGAAAAATAGTGTACCTTTGCGGTATGAAAATGATTCAGAAGACATATAAGTTCAGGCTTTACCCAAATAAGGAGCAAGAGAGGATGCTTGCGAGTTATTTTGGCAGCGTCCGCTTTGTCTATAATCATTTCCTCGCCAAGCGCAAGGAACAATACGAGAAGACCAAGAAAAGCTCAAACTATTACGAGCAAGCAAAGGAACTGACTGCAATGAAGAAAACCGATACCTATTCATGGCTAAAGAAAATCAACAGTCAAACCTTGCAGCACGCCTTGCGTCACTTGGAGACCGCCTACGTAAACTTCTTCAAGGGTAGGGCTAAGTTCCCACGCTTCCATTCAAAGAAGCATGGTGGCAGCTTTGCCGTTCCTCAGCATTTCAAGGTTGAGGGGAACAGGATATTCATCCCGAAGTTCAAGGGCGGCATCAAATTCGCCAAGAGCCAAGAGGTCAAGGGCGAGTTAAAAAATATGACTGTATCTGTTACACCAAGCGGAAAGTATTACGTTTGTATTATGGCACAAGTAGAAGCCGAAGACTTAGAGAAAACCAATCAGAGTGTCGGCATTGACTTGGGTTTGAAGGACTTCGTGATTACTTCAAATGGTGACAGATACACATCAAATAAGTTCATCAAGAAATACTCAAAGAAGTTGGCTTCAATGCAGAAGCATCTTTCTCGCAAGAAGAAGGGAAGTGGTTCATGGAACAAACAGCGCATCAAGGTAGCAAGGTTGCAGGAGAAAATCATGTCTTGTCGAAAAGACAAGCTTCATAAGGTTTCCACCGACCTTATCCGCAAGTATGATGTGATTTGTTGCGAGGACTTGAACATCAAGGGTATGGTAAGAAACCATCACCTCGCAAAGTCCATTTCCGATGCAAGCTGGGGTGCGTTCATCACGATGCTGGAGTACAAGGCGAAGTGGTATGGAAAGACCCTTTCCAAGATAGGAAGATTCTACCCATCCTCTAAGACTTGCCATCATTGCGGTTACGTCAAGGAAGATTTGTCTTTGTCTGACCGTTACTACACTTGCCCAAATTGCGGCAAGCAGATAGACCGTGACTTGAACGCAGCAAAGAATATTCTTGATGAAGGATTAAGAAATATATCGGCAGGGACTGTCGATTACACCGATGGAGGTGGAGTAAGACTTGCTCGCAAGCATTCCCCGATGAAGTCGGAATGAGGGTGCGCCATAGACTTATGACACACCCTCTAGTTCAAAGTTTCTTTTCTTCCAGTAATTCGTCAACTCTCGCTTGAAATGCAAGTTCTGTCTCTGAAAGGCTGTATCCAGAGTAGGAATAGCTTGTCCCGATGATGTGGCCATCAAACCTTCCAGTATTGTCATCCTTTGTGAAAGTGCCTTTGTAGCCCTTGTATTGGAATACTATTTCCTTGTTGTCCTCTTGCTCATCCTTGTCGTAAGACTTAGCTATCTTAATCAGGTAGCAGAAGCCGAACATGAATAGGCAAGAGATAAAGGAAGAGATTGAGAATCCAACCATTGCCCATCCTATCGCCTTCGTCTCCTGCTCTCCAAAGAAGCCCATCATCAAGCCGATGGCAAACAATAATATAGTTAACCATAGTGCTACTGTACTAATTAACGAGAGAACACGGAATACCGCTGTACCTCTCAAATTGAAAAAATCATTCATAGCCGTAAAAGTTTTAATTATTAATACTTGCAAGGAATGTTCCTTACGTTACTTAACACTTTCCAACTTGTCCAGCACGTCCCTAGCCTCAGCAATGGACGATGCGGAATACAACTCACCACCTTGTTTTATTAGGGCGATGAAATCAGAACTATCAGCTTCGGAAACTAGTTCTGCAAGCGTTACACCTATAATGCTTGCTATCTCCTGAAGACTAGCGACAGTTGGATTCCCATCAATAGTTTGTATCAAGGATGGCAAAGATACTCCCTTACCACCTTTTTTATTAGTCAGCCTATCCGCTACATACGTTAGCGTAAAGCCTTTTCGTTTAATTATGCCTCGTATATCCATACCTTATTATATATTAAGTTCTAACTTTATTTATTGATGTTGCAAAGATACAAATATTTTCGCAAACAGCCAAACTTATTATGAAAAACTAAGTTTTTAACCTAACTATGCAAACATATCTTAATTTGTATATTAAATCAGCAAACAAAGGTTAAAGTTAGGATAAAACTTAATAAAATATTTGGTAGTTAGGATAAAACTTAGTATCTTTGCATCGTGATTAAGAAACAAAGGTCACAATAACATTATTAATTTAGCTGAGGTTGCACCTCCGAGTCGGCACTCGTAAAACGGTATAGCAATATGACTACTTCAATGATAAGAAGAAACTTGATTCAGAAGTTCGTTATGATAGAGTTCGTAAGCAACAGAATGAACACCCAAAAAGATGTTGATAGAATGTTGAATATGATAACAATAAAGCTCAATATGAACAACGATGAGGCTAAGAGCTTCTTGCGTGAGAGCATCGGACTTGCAAAGTAAGTAATTTAAGTTTAACGTTTAAAATTGAAAGATTATGGCTACTACATTTAAGAATATGATGAGAGAAGTGATGAATATGGCACACAGAGCCTTTCAGCTTAAAGGTGCTTATATGAGTTGGGCAGAATGCTTGAAGCAAGCTTGGCAGGTTATCAAACTGAAGGCTCGCATGAAGAAGCAGGTCGTTGAGTTCTACTTTCAGAAAATGAATGGTGAGATTCGTCAGGCTTTCGGCACTTTGATGGAGAGTCATATTGACTACACTCCAAACGGCAAGGGTTACGCTTGCAAGGACTGCACAAAGTATTGGGATGAAGTCAAGGGCGAGTGGAGACAATTCAAGAACTACAACTTGATTAGAGTTGCTTAACAAGGTTATTAACGATTTAAAAAGAAACTAGATATGAGCGCAAAGATTATCGTGATGCAAGGCAACATGGTTGCAACCATCGAAGAGACGAACAAGGACGCATTTCTCAAGCGTGGAGAGTATAAAGAGACCGAGCTAGACAAACGCAAGCGTGAGGTCGATTTCTTGATTACAAGCATCGCTAACCGCTACGAAGTGACATTCAATCACAAGGTAGAGCTGAAGGAAAGCCGAAGCATCAAGAAAAGCGAGTATTTCGATAACATCTACTACGTTACCGAGAATGCATTGAACAAGTTGAAAAAGCAATACTCATACGAGTGTGACTTGTAATAGATTTCGTGAGGCACACGCTAAACTGCACCGGACTTTGGACATTAAATATTTAAGAGATATGGATAAGAATTTGATGGATGCTCTTTACGTGAGCTACGATGAGAAGATTGGTGTTTTAAGCTCAGATGAGCATAAGGTGGTATCGCAGGTTATCGGCACGGATTTGACGCTTGTGTATGACAAGAAAGAGGGTGATACATACCTTTTGATACCATTGACCCAAAACCACAAGTTCGAGTGCAAGGGTAGCCACATTATCGTGGATGGCAAGCGGTTCGATTCTGACATCTTTTTCCGCAAGGATGCTTGCCAATGGATTCAGATGCAAAGCAAAGAAATGCTATCAATGGTAGCGTAACATAACATAAGGTGAGGCACACTTGAACAACTGCACATTATCTTTGAGGTTAACAATTAAATTTCGTGAGCAATGGAAAGAAGAAGTAATGTGCAGCAATGTGCCACGATAGCTGGTCGTGCTGACGAGGACAGAAGTCCTCCAAAGCAAAACAAACGTTAATGTTTTAAATTAAACACTAAAGCGTTTGCAAGTTAAAGAAAATAGCATTAACTTTGCAGCCGAAATAACAAGGTTGTGAAGTAAGGCGCACGACTGACTGACATTTGAATAATTTTACAAAATAAATATTTTCATTTGCTCCAAGCGTGGAGCATCGTCATTCCGTTCATCGCCTTACATAAGTGGACGGTTGACACAAGCCCTGTCCGCACTCGTGACTTTAGCGGATGGGGCTTTTCGTTTCCACCACAGCCAAATATAATTATTAACAATTTAAATTTTAGGTAAATGACATTAGAATTTAACAAAACTGATGTAAATGTAGAGGCTTTACCAGTAGTCTCAGAGTTCCTTAACAATGAAAAGAGAGGTATTGAAGTTGTAGAGATTATCGAGCATGACGGCAAACAAGCCGTGAACGCAAGGGAGCTGCACCAAAAGTTGGGCAGTAAGCAAGACTTTTCAACATGGATTAAAAATCGCATAGAAAAGTATGGATTCGTTGAAAATCAAGATTTTGAAGTTTTCCACAAAATTATGGAAAACTCAAATGGTGGTCGAAGTCGTATTGAGTATGCCTTATCTTTGGATATGGCAAAGGAGTTGTGTATGATAGAGAACAATGAGCAAGGTAGATTGTTCCGTAAGTACTTCATCGAAGTCGAGAAAGTTGCCAGAGTCAAGTACGAGCAGGAGAAGCTGGACAAGAAGGCTTCCGATTCCTTTGACATCAAGCTGAAGTGGTTGAACTTTCTTCCTGGTTATCTGAACCTCAGCGATGTTTCCAAATTGGCGATGGCTAAGAAAATTGCTGAACCATTAGGGTTGCCGACACCTGATTATGTGAGCGCACCGAATGGTGCAAAGCATTCCGCTACGGAGTTATTGAAATCTCATGGTGTAGGCTTGTCTGCTCGAAAGTTCAATGAGTTGGCGGTAAAGGCAGGATTATTGAAGCTAAAAGAGCGCAAGGGTACGAACAAGGTACACAAGTATTGTGAGATTACCAAGAAAGGATTGGCTTATGGTGAGAACGACATCAACGAGAAGAATATGAATCAAACACAACCACATTGGTATGATTCTAAATTTGGGGAGGTATTGGAAATCATCGGCTACAAGTCATCCAAGCAAGTAGATATGTTTGCAAGCGGTGAGACACACGATTAAACTGTAGTAATATTGATATATAATCGAGAAGGAGGGGAATGCGTGATGCACTCTCCTCTTTTTTATGTCTGAAAGTTTTTGTTTTTCACAATATAGATAAGTGTTGTTAAACTGAATGCTAATTTTTGGTAGAGTGGAATATAATAGTTATCTTTGTGGTCGAATTTCAAAACTTATAAGGATATGAAGATATTAGAACCGAGATATGAAATCCTATCCCAAGGCAAGGGCATGGATGGAGTTTACAAGCAGATAGAGTTATGCGGTCGCACTTGCTATGCGTCAAGTATGAAGATAGACAAAGACAGCGCAAAGCCTTTCGTTGAGCGTATGGTAAGCAGCAACCATCTTGCCATGTGTGAACATGGAACAATTTATCTCCATGTTGCTTACGATAATGACTTCTTTGTTCCGGAGTCTCTACTGGTAAAACACTATCGTGAGAACAAGTATTCCAAGGTGATGCAGATAGGTAACGATTACTATATTACGACTAACTACAGAGTTATAGTAGAGAATGAATGGTTTGAGGATTTGGACTATATTTGCGAGCCTACGGAATGGCATGAGAAGCGAATAACAGTCCGCTTTACTACTCAGATTGCGGTAAGTAGAGAGGCTAACAGACATCGTGTAGATTCCGTAGCGGAACAAAGCACCCGATATTGCAACTATAGTAAAGATAAGTTCGGAGGAGAGATTGCTATCAACAAGCCAAAGTGGGTTAGCGAAGATGATGCGGTTAATCCATCGTCTTTTGATGGTGGAACATTTGTTGACCTATCAAAGAACATCGGTAGTTATGAGCATTGGAGTCCGGTAGAAAAATGGTGGTTTGCAAATAGAGTATGCGAAATGATGTATTTGTCTTTGGTCAAGGATGATGGTCTTAAACCACAGGATGCGAGAACGATACTTCCTCTTGATACCAACACGGAGTTGATTCATACAGCATTCGTGAGTGATTGGCTTCATTTCTTCGATTTGCGATCAAAAGGAACTACCGGAAAGCCTCATCCAGATATTGAGGTCTTGGCAACCCCATTGATGAATGAGTTCAAGGAACGAGGTTTGATTTAATCGCTTATGAAGAAGAAAGCCAAGCAAATAGCCAATGTGATGAGCAATGACTCTTTGGAGGTTGTTGCTCAGATGATTGTTGATGAGGCTAAAGGTGTGCGCTATGAAGTGTATGCTGATGGCTCTAGTAAGAACAACAAGTGTGGTTGCGGTTGGCTTGTGCTTCATAAGGGAGCGATTATCAAAAGTGGGAAATATACATTTATCACAGCCAAAGTGAACGATTCGGTGAGAGCCGAAATAAGGGCGGTCATTCAAGCATTGGGTGATTGCCCTCTTTTGTGTTCTGTTGATGTATATGTGGATTGCCAAGTGGCTATAGAGAGAATACAGGCTTGCAAGTTAGGAGACTTACAGCCTATATATAATAAGGTAGCGAAAGGCAAGGTGATAAGATACCATTGGGTTAAGGCTCATAGAGGTAATATGTATAATGAAATGGTGGATTCTTTGGCTTTTTCTGCTACAGAAAGTTAATTTTGCGCCTACATATATAATAAGCGTTAAAATACAAGAGAAACACATTAAATAATTTGCATATTTCGAATATTCTTTGTATCTTTGCATCGT
>ENA-ORNT01000588-ORNT01000588.1-human-gut-metagenome-genome-assembly--contig:-NODE-588-length-26137-cov-8.636454_pt1 | contig 26137 bp, 14 predicted proteins | sample MGYA00242120_ERZ509032 | MGnify/ENA primary metagenome ERZ509032 (study PRJEB26280, sample SAMEA2338729) | human gut metagenome | biome: human gut; feature: human-associated habitat; material: faeces...
TAATGACAATTTTGAGTCCGACAAGCGATTTATTGAAACAGTTGCGGAATTAAGGATAATGTGAATAATCCATTTTCAGAAGGTAACTACCAACCGCAATTATCGTCATAGCACTCATCATTCTCGCAGCCTTCATACTCATCACGATCGCAATAACTACTATCATGATAGTCTTCATAAGAACAATCATGTTCGCAGCAACAGTCATCATAACCATCTTCATAGCCACGAGCATAATTTTCATGGTCAGAGGTATTATTACCAGCGTTGCGATGCGCTTTCTTTTGGCTGTTTGAAACGCCGCTTGAAAATAAAAAATCGAATAGTCCCATACCTTTTTCTATTAATGTTTAACTTCTGGTGCAAAGGTATGAATTGATTGTGCAGTCTATCTGCACAATCAAAAGAATGTGCAAGAATGAAAGAAAAAAAGCAGAAAGAACTATTTCTTCCTGCTTTAATAAGTTGTTTTGACTAATTATAATTGTCTTAATGTATCTACAAAGAATGCTTCTTTTGCTTTCATCTTTTCACAGAAGTCTGCATAAGATGTGGACGTATGACAAATCTCAATACCTAATATATATAGTGATGCAGATGAGTCCTTCAATCGTGATTTTGGAATTTTCTGCTGTCTTTCAGTCAAAGGAGCTATAAAAACTCCTTTCGATGCCTGTAAGTTAGTGATGTATGTAATTAACTGATGAAGGTCATTGCGATTTACTTTTGAAACTTTTTCATAACTTTCAAGCTTCTTGTATTTTGCATCGAGAACAATATCATCTTTATAGAAATCTGGATAACGGATTCCACTATGATCTTCAAACAAATAGATGCCACCTTTATGTTTCTTGTTTTCTGGATGCTTGAAGCCCTCTTTTTGTAGAATGGTATACAGATACTCTTCCCAAAGCCAGGCTCCATCAAACAGAATACCGCAAATCTCCTCATCTGTTTCTCCGTACTTTACTTCTTCCATTCTTAGAATCTGTAAGCAAAGGCATTGCAGGGGCTGGTATTCCGTATAGTAAGGATGACTCTTATGTCTAAGGTTCTTACCAATAATTGCACCACGCTCATTTTTGTTATATGAAGGAGTTAGTGAAATTATAGATTTTACATTGTCTATAGTTTCCTGGTCTAAACCTAATACGGATTGACCATATCTCTTTGACTTCATAAACTCAATTGTATGACGGATTAACTCTGTCATGTCATTATCATAGGTATATTCACGAGTGGAGTATGCCACATTTCCTGCAAACGGAATGTTTTGGGCAATATGCCGTCCCCAGTCAATCGTACCTTTTAATTTTGAGTCGTTATGTTTGAAGTTCTGATACTCTCTGTATATGCCCTGGCGCATTGCGTTCCTTAGCAAGTGAGGGAACATAAACATGATAAAGTCAAATACATCCTCTTTTTCGTTGTTGTGATTAAGGTCAAAGAGATTGAATGAAAAGACCTTTTGAAGCATGTAATGTAAGAGATAGTCGTCGCGTCCTTCGTCAAAGCGGGATTTGATTTTTATCTGCAGGTTTCCAACACCGATAAACCCCATCACATTTCCTGTGGTAATACGTACCTTTTCAGAGTCACTTGTATTTAGAATGGTCATAACTGAAGCTTCACCGACTTTGTCGTCTGAATCCTCTATACTAAAGGGAAATACTAGCAGATTCTCATTTTCATGACATAATTGAGCTATTGTCTTGTCGGCAATAGGGAATAAAGCTGAGATATCTTTACGAAGAAATATCCCAGCTTTTACCTGTCCAATATTATTGTCTGTTAAGTTAATTCTCATCGACCAATTCGTTATCATTAATATTTGAGTTGCTTTCTTTGGTATTGAAGTAAGCATTTCTCAACTTTTCCATGATTTCTTCTGATTTGCGGAAACCACGGATATATTCTCTAAGCAATGGTTCGATATTCATATTCCATAGCTTTTCAAAGTTTCCACCATTATCACCCAACTTTAAGAAATATGATGGTCCAACCTGGTAGGCAGGACCAAGCCCTTCAATCTTGGATATCTCATTATTCAATCTTACCATAACGCTCTTTGCCTTAGTGGCACATTCGAGTTTGTCGAGCATAGATTGTGTATCTTCTGGCTTTATCTCCTTCCAGGTGAATCTGCGACGCATAGCAAAGTCCATGCTCTCGATACTACGGTCTATATCATTCATTGTACCAAGAATGAATACGTTTTCAGGAATATAAAATCCTTCTGTAAATACATCTGTTTCAGGGACAAGGTTCTGATATTGAGTCTTTACTCGTATATCTTTCTTGCCTCTATAACCAGGGTCAATGGCGTAGAATAACTCTCCAAATATTTTTGAAGCCTCTCCACGATTGATTTCATCAATGATGAAAACAAAATCTTTTTTAACTACGTTACTTGCTGTTAATGTTGAAATGTTCTTTTGTTTGTACACTTCTTTAAGTACAGCCCAGTAAGCAGAAGCATGACAACCTCCGATAGCATTCCTTACAGCATCGCTAATGTTTGAAATATTGTTCAAAGCCTCTGTTGTAGTAAATACTTTTGCAAGTTTTGCTAATCTGTCAAAAGAAACGGTATAAGTACGATTACTACTAGTTCCAGGAGTTTTCAGTTCTATATTATTAAAGTCTGTAACCTTAACCACCTCCATGGATTTTCCGTTTGTTTTAAGCTTAAATTCATTCAAATCACCATTATTAATTTTATCAATAACTGTATTATATTTATCATTCAGTGATTTTTCTTCCGATAACTCAGTGAGAGTTTTTTTGCTGTCCTCCAAATTCTTGATAGCTTTTTTACAAAACTCTTTAAAAATACCATCTTTACGCTCAAATCCCATCTGTCCATCAGACATCATAATAGGTCTCAGCCCTTCTACAAAATCAGTATAGTCGTAAGAGGGATGAAATTGCACAAAGCACATTTCGTCCTTACCACATCCCATTTCTCTTGCTATGGCCTGAGCCATAAAGGTCTTACCGGTACCAGGAGCACCAGTTAGAACTAAGTTCTTGCTTTCTTTAAGCAAGTCAATATATTTTTGATACATCATAGTGTTGTCTATTTTTGTTTCAACAAGATCATTTTCATTATCTTCCTTGTCAGTATCTGTATTTTTTAATAATGTCCTATTATAGTACCACAATACCGTTTGGGCTGTAAGTGGCATACTTTGAATACATCCATTATTCTTTATTTCGTCATTGATGGACAAAATCAATTCATTCTCTTTCTCAATCTCTGGAATAACGTATTGATCCAGTAATTCGTAAAAATGAACAAGCTTTAGACCTGCCTTTCGTGGCTTAACCTCTAAAAGTTTACATAAATTCTTATATACGTCATTTTTATAAAAAGTATATTTCTGAGGATTATGGAATGCCAAGAAACAACTGATAAGTCGCTCATCACACATTGCACTCGTATGATTGGTAAACTTTGCTTTGATCTTATCATCCCATAATGTTTTGCAACTTTCAGTAAAATTTTCTACTCTTTCTTGCAGAAGGATGTTTTCATCAAACAGTGCTCTAAAGAGTTTTCTATACTCTTCAGGTTCATATTTCGCAAAATTTCTAATTGCGGTAATCTGTGAACTAAAACATAGATTCTTAAATTCCAGTGAATTAATCTCTTTAGAAAAATTTACAGCATTAGGGTCAGGGTGTCCATTTTGTTTGGACACCAATTCCCATTTATATAATTCTTGCATTTGGTTTTCAGAATCACCATTTAGCCCATATTGGATTTGATGATTCTTGAATAATGTAACTATATCTCTTAAATTCATTTCGTATCATCTATTGCTATATCAAATTTAATATCCTTATTACGATAGAGATAAATCTTTGTATCGTAGGTTATTGTCTCTACTTCAAATCGTTCGCCATTTGGCTGACGGGCAATGTTCCACTCGTTTATGAAACCTCCATCAGGATAGATAGAGAGCTTCTTGTTACCACAAGTAATTGACAAAACACGCCAATGGGTGAGGGTACGCTTAGGAACGGAAACGACAGGGAGTAAATGACCTTCTATGTTCTGATCATATTTGAGGTCATCTATCCATGCATTTGTGAAGTTCGTCAACCATTTGTCGCGCACTTCAGAAGATGGCATGTTGGTGCATATCTTGTTTGCATTGCCCTTGTCGTCTCTGTAGGCTTCAACTTTGAACTCGATGTCGAAGTTTGAACCAATCTGTTTCACTATGTGCCAGATGGTCTGTATGGTAATCATCATACCCATGATGCTCTTCAGATGTTCGTCCTGATAGCTAATCTTCAAATTGCCACCGTTCTGCTTAGCATAGGAAATGAACTCATCAATGAGACCATTCGATTTTGTTTGGAGAATTTCACCCAACTGATAGGTATGAATCTCCTTGAACTCATCACCAGCCAGTTTCAGCAGCATAGCCGATGGTTTATAAGACAAGTCCATAGACTTCGCAGAAGCAATAGGATTATCCGTGCGAACAAAGAACATGGTGTCATTGCCCCATTGGGCATTCAGTTGTGCATGTTCCTTATTACTCATGAAGTAAAGGCTGCCGTCAATGTAAGCAATAGGGTAGAGACCCTTGCTTGCCCATGGATTCTTCATATTCTTGACATCGCCGCCTTTAGCCCATGCTTTTATCTCACGGCACATTGCCACAACAGGTTCCACTATTGCAGTCTGTTCCGATTCCATCAGACAGAAAGTCGTAGTCTGGCTCTTTATCACAAAACGATTCATGAACTGTGGTTGCCATCCGTTTTCTCTATCCTCATAATCCCATTCGGCATAGTCATTGTCAGCAAACAGAACCAGTTCTTGATGGGATGCTGCAAATGCCTTCTCCAAATCGTATAATGTGGTTTGTGATGGCGAAGTACCAGGGAACGCATCCTTGATATTTTGTGGAACAGTATCACCCACCTCTTCCTCTTCTTCTATCCAAGCCAAAGCTGCATCTACATCAACGAACTTGGCATATCTGAGTGTAAACTTGTCGAGGAGCATATCCTTGGATTTCTTCTCACGAGCTTCCAACAGGAGTTTCTTCGTAGCCTTGATAACATCCTTCATTACCTGAATGTTAGCCATTTGGTTAGCATAGCCAGCTCCTCCAGGATTACAGTCGAAGATACAGAGATGACCGTTTGGCATGATGGCGAAGTCAACGGCTCCACGTTCTTTGCCCAGAATGTCCACCAAGGTCTGAGTGAAGGCTATACCCAATGTAAAGAGCAGGTTCTCCTCCTCATCACGGTTAGACATCCATTTGTTCTTTCCCTTATGGCGAATACGAATCTCGCTATAGTCGGTTTGTATTGTATCGCCAATAATCACATTGCGCTTCACCTTTGTTGTATCATGTGAGCAACCGCAAGCCTTGCGCATTTCCTTACCGGTGATTGCGAAATGGAATTTTGGCTTCTCAGGCTTTCCTTCCTTCTTTTCAGGCTTTATATTGTTAAACTCATACGGGAACTTCAATGGTTCATCCTTGTCTGCTACATCTTCTTCCAATACTGTACGTCCACATTTAGGACAGAAGCAATATCCATATCCCTTACCTTCGTTGTAATAGAGAATCTTGGCATTGCCTGAATCACTATTAGGGCGAACAGAGAAAAGATGAGGTTCCGTCACATTGTTTGCCCAGTCGTCAGCATCAATCAGCTGAGCACTAACTCGTGTATAGACATTACTGTCCATGATTCGGGTCTTGTCCTCATTCATATCTGGCATGAAACCAACTGGCTGAATCAGTTCCAGCCCATAATTATCATTCACAGTCCATTTGATCTGATTACTGAGCGTAGAATCATTAATCACCGTCTTGTCACTGTTTCGATAGATGGTCTTGTATGTTTTGTGGTTGTCATCATACATGTTGGTGATTTCTATACCACGAACGATATATACTACACCATCCACAGCCACGCTGTTGCCTGGCGCATACTGGGCGATGGCATCACGCAATGAGTAGGATGGATTGGATGATGTCATAGGAGTAAAGAAGTCTTTCTTGCCATTGCTGTTCAAATCGAGCGTGAGTACGTTGACCGGCATATTGGCATTCGGAGTGAAACGACTGGTTGCCCAGAAGTTCAACAATCGCTTATACAACACCTCTATATACTGCATTTTCAGCTTGATGCGGAATTTGTCCGTGATAGGACCACCTCCCGAAAATGCAGTCTTGTAGTCTATCAGTTTGTTGCGCAGTTCAGAATAGCAACGCTCGTTGATTTCCTGAGCATTCTTGACCACCTGATTGATTTGATCATCATAAACCGTACCACTCAAAAGTTTCATCAAGTCCTTACGTACCTCTGGTTCAAGTTGCTTGGAACATAGAATGTTGAATTTCTCATACATTGTTCCCTTTGGATCGCCAAGCAGGTCGTTAGGGTCGGCATTACTTGAATTGTCCTTCACAAACTCTATTTTACCGTTGATTACCTTCACTTCAAATGGGGTATAATAGTCTGCTACTTTTTGTGTCAGGCGTCCACCATTGGCACCTTCGGTAAACACGCCAAAGGCACGTACAAGGAATGAGTTTACATGACGCTGAATCACCTGAGGACTCTTCAAATCTACAGATGGTACTCTTACTGGTCGACTGATAATCTTGTCTATAGGATTACTCAAAGTTCTGAGACCTATTACATCTGATCCACAAAGAGTTATACAGGCACTGCGAACTTTATTGTTACGTCCGCTTCGACCTGCACGCTGCTTATAGTTGGCAGGCAGAGGAGGAACACTCGACAGCAATACTACCTCCAGGTTACCCAAGTCCACACCCATCTCCATAGTTGTAGAGCAGGCAAGAATATTGATGGTATGATCCTTGAACTTCGACTGCAATCCACGAGCCACACTCTTATCTACCTGAGCAGTATGCTCCTGCTGTACAAAGAGATTTGGGAAGACATGAATATCCTCCAGACGGTCTGAGAATACACCATCTGTTCCCCAAATGTTATTGTTCCAAAGTAAGGCTCTATGCGTCTTAGCCCAGGATTCTATAGTCTTTTTGTCTGCTTCCTTTGCTGAACCCTTATAGTATGGGAAAGCCTCCCAATGTTCATGCAAGTCCTCACGTAATTCCACAGGAGTAGTACCCTCCAGATATGGAGAGAAACGCTTGAAATTGTTTCCGATAGGGCGCAGGCAGACTGCATGGCGGTTACCGTCTGCTTTTGTATCGCAAAGATAAACGTCATCATAGAGCTTGAAGCACAGGTCATTGAGATTGAAACGAGGCGCATTGTCTTTTTCATTGACAAAGTGTCCTGTATCATCCAGACGCTGACCCACCTGCAATATCTTATACTCATCGCCTGTCAGAGTTTCCCAAAGAGAATCTATTACGGCTGAAATCTCTTGAAAATACTGACGCTGAGCATCGTTCATGGTCAATGTGTTGTCATCACGTGCTATCAGCGCACAGAGATAACGCACAATACGGGCTGTTGAAACCTTACCTTCTTCCAGTTTAGGTTTGTTAAATGGACGACGGCGAGGCTTCTCTGTAGCAAAACGTACCGTTGAGAAGATGTCTATCTTGTCATTTCCTGGAATGCGAAGATAGAAAGACTGGTTGCTTCGTACCGTATAGTCGAGATAAACCTGCATCAGGTTTCTCCAGTCCTCTTCTGTAATCTGGTTAGCTGGGTTGTCAAGTAAATCATTGAAGTCCTCTACGGCCTTTGGCAACTTGATTTTCTTCAGTTGAGGATAACATGTCTCAAACAAACCCAAAGTTTCTGGAGATGCTGCAGATGCAGGACGATGTGCCAGATACATCACCATAATACTTTGGATATACTTGTCAATGATTTCATCAGATGGAAGTCCGTTTTCCACCTCATCGCTATCACCCGAACGCTTCACGAATACGGATGCAAATACCGGACAGCATGGATCATTTTTCAGAAGTTCTGCTATCTCTGACCAGGTCATATACTTGCACGACATCTCGTCCAGCTGCTTCTGAACCACCTTAGGATCAGGCGACTGGAGATTAGCCATCATTGGCGTATATTTCATCATAGACATAGGATCTGCTTGAACAGCAGCTAAGATTTGTGCCATAGCAGCCTCTTTGGTCAGACCATTTGCCTTCCTGCGACACAGTTCATGGTATATGGTACTGTTGAACCACATACGTTCCTGTTCCAGATTCTGTTTCAAGGTAGCCTTTGCTGCAGCCTGACGGCTATCAACAAAACTGATATATTGCTGACCGTCATGAAGTACGATGCCGCCCGTCTTTGAATCGCCTTTATCCAACTGATCAAGGATGCTTGGAGCCATCATGCGTGAGATGAAGTCGGCAGAAAGACGGAACTTCTGAAGACGGTTGTCTTCCATATTTCCGTTTGCATCACCTTCCACATCCTGGTCTGTATTGTGGTTCTTGGTCTGTTTGGCATTGCAGTAAGGACAGCATCCCTGAATGTTTCCAACAACATGCCAACTGCCCGTTTCTTTTTCATCGGCAGGAGTCAATGGTTGAAGTTTGCCTCCAGGAACCAAACGGAATTTCACGTTACCGTCTCCCTTCATGTTCTTTTCATTAGAGAGTCCGAAGATGGCATACTTCTTCGTTGAGTTGTCATTACTTTCTGCCATGTCGAGGTCGAACATATCGCTATCATCAGTTGCGATGGCCTCATAAGTCCAATCCTCAGTATTGACAGAAGCCAATGCTACATACTCGCCACAATGCTTGCATCGGCTGAGTTCCAGCAGTGGAGCTTCCTCGATAGGAGTCAATGACAGAGCATCTTCACCAATCTTCTTTCCGATGGCGTTTTCTGTATATATCTTGAAAGAACCATCAGCAAACTCATTCAATCGGACAAAGAGTCCGTTGTTAGGGACACGATAGAAGTAGTGTACCTTCAATTTACATACAGGCATCTTCAGTCCTTCAGACTTGCAGCGGTCTTCTTCACGCTGACACATCTCGTCAAGCCATTGCAGTTTCTGACTGATAGATGCATTTTCAGGATATAGTTCATCCAGAGATATATAGTCAGCCTTGAAAATCTTTCTCCAACGATCTTCGTCTTCACCCTTTGGAATTTCTGTTTCTCCGATACGCTTACCTCCAATAGCTTCCACCTGGTCAGTTCTTACGCCAGTGATACCGGCAATAAACTCCTTCAGTTCTCTTTCTTCCTTCTCTTTGTCCTCACCATTTCCGAAGGTAGCAGATGATGTTGCGAAACGAACATTCTGTGCATCCACCTTGAAGGCGAGAAGCACTCGGCGAAGAAGCATGGCAAGTTCTGCTGCGCCTGCTCCAGTATAAGAGTGAGTCTCGTCGATAGCAACCCAGCGAAGACTATGCTTTCCTGCAACAATCAACTTCGCATCGGCTCCTCTCAGCAAGATGTATTCCAGCATGGTTGGGTTGGTCAATACGATATGGGGAGGATTGTTGCGAACATCCTTACGGGTATAGATCATGTGGGGATATTTCGAGTTCTTCAGCTCGTAATGTCCTTGACCGTCAAGATCATTCTTTACCCATTCATATTTGCCTCCTGTCACATGCTCAATACGACGGCGCATTTTCTCTGCATCATCCGACTTGTCTGTATTTCTTGGTTCCATCTCTGGCAGGTCACCATTATATACAGTATAGGTCAGGCGAGTGCCGGTAGAAGATTCGGCAACCGTCAGAAGTTCTTCCAGACGTTCCTTCTGATCTTCCATCAAGGCGTTGAGAGGATAGAGAAAGAGAGCCTGTATCTCATTTGGCAGTGCGTTTTGTGAGAGGTCATAAATCAATGGCATCATAAAGCACTCCGTCTTACCAGAACCAGTACCCGTGGTCACGACTATCGACTTTGGCTTATCGTCTGCCGTTCTTTGTCTGAGCAATACATCCCAGCATTTATACTGATGCTCGTATGGAGAATATTTAAAGTTCCACAGTTTGCCCACCAAAGCCTTGGCTTCCTCAGCTTTCTCAGGCGCAACTGGGATATATGAGTTCATGCATTGAACTACAGGCACGGCATTTTCAGGCGCAAATAGATTGCCGATAAGAGTCTTCATCTGCTTGATGTATGAGCGCTGACTGTCGTTGTTCGACTCACCGCACCACATCGCAACGAGGGCTCTTTCCACCGCTGTTCTATTGTTGTTATATAGTTCAGAGAAGTTCATAATCTTATTATATTTCTTGTCTATATTTCGTTATCTATGTGTATATTAAACTCTTGCCAGTCAAATCCAGACTCTTCGGCAAAGCGGAGCAGTCCTTGTTTGTCTTCTGGCGTTAATGTGCCGTTTCTCTTTTCGAGTAAAGGCTCATATATTTCCGACACAATCTTGTCCTTGTCCATATCTCTCAATGGCTTCATCAGGAAGAAGTATGTTCCATAATGATTTGCCACTTCAAAAGATTTAAGGATGGATTCCGTAACAGATTCCTCGATGTCGTCCCATGCCCATGGATCATTGTCGATATCCATTCCCAGGTTGCATTGCAGATTTTCTGTCGTGCTGATGTCTTGAAATATCACGCCCATATTCTTTGAGTCTGCATCTTCATTTGGATTGATAGGCTCAGGTTCAGTCTGCTCATCATAGTTCCAGTATAGAGCTTGTTCTTCTTTCCATGAACTGTGCTCTTGATCATTGCCGAAACAAACTACCAGGCTTTCAGGAGCCATGGCATCGAGTAGCTTTCCTACATAGTGATTGTCATTTCTCCAGGCGTTTAAGGCAGCTTCACCTACCGATGGATTACCTGAGATATTGATGAAGTCCTGCGAATAAATACTACGCAGATTCCTGCATTCGTATGCCTGATAACCTTTCTCGCTGAAGTCATTCAGCTGAACCCTGTCTTTGAAGATGTAAGGAAGATTGAGCTTTTCCTCATCATTCAGATACTCGATAATCTTGCCGTCAAGCATAACCTCTTTCAATAGGGTTGGCCGATAGACATCTACTTCATAGTAGCTTTCACCTTCACCGTACCTTATGGGTAGTGTAGGGGAGAGAGGATTTCCATCAATCGGGATTTCATCTTGAAGTTCAGCCTCTGTTCCGTCCACTTCCTTGTATCGAATGAGAGTCCGCTCAAAGTCTCGCTTAATAGGCGATGCTTTCTCCATTCTTGGCAGATAAACTACGGTAAACAATAACGGCTTTCCTTTTATTGTTACCCTTAATGTCACCTCACCATACGGAGGCTCATCCATCTTTGTCCATTCTGCATATCTGCCGTTCTCTTGCTTGAATTCTATCATTTCTGCCTCGGTTTCCTCCTCTGGCTGAGCATGGAGAATATCATCCTTTGTAGCAAAATGGCGAACGATCACATCTTCCCATCCAAATATCAGTGGCAGTTCATCTACCTCATATTCATCGCTGATGTCTGGGTCGTCTATATAGTAATGCTTCACCTTTCCGCCACCCACATATCTAATGGTGTCGGTATAAAGCCTTGTGGTTACCTGGTCATAGCCTATGCGGTTATACAGGTTAATTTCCTTGCCTTGCTCATCCAGGAAGCTGACGCAATCATAGATGTAAATCCAGTTCCATGTATCGGTTGTACCAAACTTCTGGTCACGGAATCGCTTGCGATATACTTCTTCGGAAAAGGTCTCATCCTTCAAGTTGCAGCGGTTTGAAAACAGCACTGCCGTTTCCTTCTGCGTGTTCTGGGTAGAAGACCATGCTTCCCCATAGTCTCCCTGTCGCCAGAGTTGGATGTATTCTGTTGTATTTTGTGTTTGAGCCAGATATTCATTACCATCGTCATCCTTCACCACGATTTCGATCTTATCAAATCGTGATGTAGGGATGTTTTTAATCTGTACTCCTTTTTCTACGCCAAAGGCAACGAAGTCGTTCACGCTGTGGTTCAGATAGGTGATGATAGGATTTTCCATGGTCGATGGTTCTATCACCTCATCGCCTCTTTTGAACCTTATATATATAAATAGGTGTAATTGCTTCTCAGGGTTTGGCACGCCCCAGAGATGCACACGATCATAACGAAGATACTGGTGCAAACCTCCACCAACCTCCTCTGGCTTCAGCCAAAGGTTGAGTCGGCGTGTCATAAAGGTATAGTCTGGCGAGAATATTACTTGCCATTCAAAACGGAATTTTACCTTTAATATCTCATCGTTGGCAGCCTTGATAGTTGCCACGAATCGATTCACGTCAGATGCAGCATCCTGCAGATCGTCTTCATGGAAGGGCATTTCACCATTCAGAATCTCCTTCATGTATTCATAAAGAGAATGCTGTCGCTTGATGCTCTCTCTGAAGGCTGCAGCTCTTGATGCTTCATCCAGATTTTCCAATGTATAGTTCTCGCCATGATAGATACGGCAAAGTCCCTTCAGGAACTTCATCTTGTCATGTCGGTTCAGTTCATGCTGTATGGCAAGACCACCAAGCACATAGATGGAGTAGAGCCATCGCTTCTGTCCGCTATCATCCTGATATAGATAGCGTTTCTTGCTGATGCCTGAGTTGGACCAGAGTGTTTCCAAATCCAGATTCTCTATCAGTGGGTTCCTGTTGCCACTTTGGTATTTGCGCTTATACCATTCTGCCATATAGACAATGGTTGATGTGGCATTTTCGGGTTTTGCCAACGCTGCTACTCCACAATCAGACATAATAGCGCTTAGGCAGACTTCAAGTTCATTGAAATCTGCCTCCGACAATCTCAGCTTCCAAACGTATGGATGCGTGATGTCCAGGGATGTTATTTTGTCTGCAAGCTTCTTGCTTAGTCTTGTTTCCATATTTTAATTTCTTTCTTCATGCCTCGGTATGCGTCACGCAAATCCCTTAACGGATGTTCCGAATCCTTGATATGATGAATCATACTGTGGCAGTTGCTGCATAGCGGTACCAGATTTTCCAGGAAGTCTTTGGGCACACCATCGGTCTCGTATGTGGAAATCATCTTTAGATGATGCACTTCCATGAAGTTGGCACCCAGTTCTTTGCCGTAGGTTCCCTCAAAATCCATTCCGCAGCATTGACATTGATAGCCATACTTGTCAAGGCACATCTGCCGGAGCTGAGGATTGCGCCTTATCACATCCATCTCTTTCAGAATATGCTTCCGTTCGCCTTCGGTTTCTTCCCGGAATGATGGAGTAGAAAGTACTGATGGTTCCGCATCAGATGGCAAATCCTCTATGGCAATCTTTGTTTTGATGAGATTGTGGAATGCTTTTGATTCCAGGAACCCTGACCATGTTTTTAGATGTAAAGAATACCTGTTGTCAGCAGCATTGTCTTCTGTTCTCATCAGTCCGTCTATAGCCATATCATGGCGTACTCGGTCATAGAAGTTATGGTCGAGCTGCGTATAGATGCTTTCAAAGTTTGGCGACTCATGCTTTCGGATGAAGTCTGCCAATTCCGATTCTGTGAATCGGGCAAACTCTTCTGCATCAGGCCTGCGTTTCAGATATTCTTCCACGTATGCCTTGCGGATGGATGCTGGTGTTGGTATCTCTTGTTTCATTGCCCTCATTCTATTTTTCGGAAATCTCACTATTATTTACTACCCAATAACCATGTGCGCTACTTCCTACACGATGGATTAGTTCCTTTTTCTTTAAACATTTTACTATTTTGTAGATAGTAGTTACACCTAATGATAAGCTTTTTCCAATTTGCTCATATGTAATTTGGGTGTTTTGTTTAATGAGGGATAATACTTCTTTTTCAGAGTTTGTAAGAGTTTCAGTTTGATTCTTTACCTCACTCTTTACCTCACTCTTTACCTCACTCTTTACCTCACTCTTTACCTCACATCCGTTTTCAGGAGTGATTTCTTTGTTTATAGTATATGTGGTCCAGCGGTTTTTGCTTTCTTGGTTAAGCAGGTTTTTATCAACCATATTATGTAATAACTTGCCTATTTCCAGAGAGTTCATTCCAAGCATTTGCTGCAGTTCCATATTACTTACGCTATCACCATTCCAAACGTATGCCATTACTTGTTGCTCATTGGCAGTAAAGCTATTGTATGTTTCTTCGCCATAATAAGCTTTCATTTCTGCTAAAGTTGATGCTGGAAGAAGACTTACCATAGGCAGAGTGAGATCTACCTGACGCAATTCTGTTCGATCTATCAAGATCGGTTTGCGCCAGTTTTGTTCCTTCCATGTCTTTAATATTGTTGGATAGCCACTACCAATGTTTTCACCATAGCCAATCATACGCAGCATATTTTGTATTCGTGGATTTCTTGCTTTAGAATTACCACCATGCATGATGTCCTCCATTGGCAGTTTAAGCGAGCCTGGATTTGAGAAGAGAAATTCTTTCTCGTACTTCTCTATTTTCAGTACACCTGTGATGAGTAGATCAGCGTGGATAATCATATTGGTCAGAGCTTCACGAACGGCTTTGTGTATAGGGGTGTCATCGATACGTTCCATACCTTCGAGTTTGAATGGGCGTTTCAAATCTTGCGTGAGTTTGGCAATAACTCGCATAAAGAAGTTAAAAAGGTTGTTTTCCCATGTTCCATCATATGTCAATCGGTCGCTCCAACGGCTATCTGCTTCTAAGTTGGTCTTGTCTATATAGTCCATACGTATGTTGTCGAAGCGGTCACGCACAGGAAGTCCTTTGCCGAACATCATGAGTCCGGCTACGGTTAATCCCTCGCGATGCGTGTTTCTATCAAAAACATATCCTCCCATATTTCTCAGAAACTCTTTGTCGTCAAGTTGATTGAAAGCATGATCCACATTTCTCACTTCAAAACGATTACGGTATGCGTGTAGGGTAGGCATGTCTATGTCGTTTAAATCATAATTTTCTACCAATGTACCATCGTTGCCATTTTCATTTGCATCACGCAACATTGATTTTACTTCTTCATCTGTGCAATGATAGTCTCCTTCAAAGTTGCGCTTATACGAACCTCCTATCAGGTTCTTATTAATGTAGATAGGGCGCATGGTATAGTTTGCCATAGGTACGTGTATGGCTATAATGTTTTTGCCATTATAGTCAATACATTCCACATTGTCCTCCATGAGAATATTACGACTTACCTTATCACTATTAATAGTGTCCCAAAATGATTTCAGGATTTTGTCGGTATCGTTAACTCCTGTGACTTCAAAACGTCCTTGCTCAATTGTACGATTTCGGCGTTCCTTGATACCAAGTACAATTGTTCCGCCAATAGTGTTGGCAAAGGAAGAATAGGTTTCCCATACCGACTTTGGAAGCTCGTTTGTGGCTTCCTTATATTCTATGTTTATGCGCTCACCATAGAGCATCATATCGTTTATATCGTTTGATGTCATATTGTCTTTATTTTAAGTTATGGTTTAACTCTTTTTCCTTTTAAAATTACATTCAGTACCACTTTTAGTACCGCTTAACTGGTACTGGAGTTTATCTTAGGTGGTACTGGAGTATCAAGTAACTGACACCTTAGTAACACTTATGTGGTACTGAGAAGGTACTTTGAAGGCATGAATCAGGCACTCCAATTGATGTGCTCCTCGTATTTGTCGAAGTCCATTTTGGAGTCAGCTCCTACCTTTTCAAGCATCAGTCTTATCACCTCTTGCTCTTCTGGTGGAAGAAGAATGTCACCACGCCTACGCTTGAAATATTGGTTGCGTCCGAAGTGGAGGATGAGGGTAGTCATGAACTGGTCATACTGCTGTGGGTACATACGCTTTTGGAAGTTGGTGAATCCTCTGGCGAATATCACCGGCTTTTTATCCCGATAGTATGTACATGCCTCATCCTTGCTGCATCTGGTGGGATTGATCAGACGCAAATACTCTGCATTCTGCTCCATCATCATGGAGTAGGCTACCTGATGTAAGCAGGTAGCTGCCATAGGGCAACTGCTATGCTCACATACAGGATAGTTTATCGGTAAAGAAGTATATTCTTTCTTTGGCATAATCTACTTTGTTTTGATACCTTTATTCTTGAAGAATCACTCGAGAGGGAATTAGTCCATTGGCTTAATCATCTTCTCGATAAAGGCAATTTCATCGTCGGAGAGATTGTACTTAGTATAGAGCTGGCGGTCGATGTCTGGAATGCTTTGGCTCCAGTCGATGTCGCTGTTGTTTTTATAATTTTGAATAGGTACGAATTTAAATTTATCCCTAACGATGTTTTGAGTAATTAGAATAGAAGCTAGTAGAAATCTTGTAAAACAAGTACGAATGTACTTTTTTAGATTCTGTGCTTCTTCCTCATTATCGAATATATCTAATAGAAGATATGATTCTGTACATATAGTATAAGGTGGTAAGACTTCAAGTCTTGAAACGATTCTTTTGCGTCCATTTGCATCTGTTTGTCCTGCATGTTCAGCTGAAGCTTTTGACATGATTACTTTCCACTTGTCTACTATTTCTTTGTTTTGTGGCACATCCTTCTCTTCCATGTAGGTGATTCCATCGCTGCCGAAAAGTGAAATATTTCGACCCGGCTTCGCCGGGAAACCGCGCTGGAAGCTTCTTATCCCAAACGGTTTACTCACGTAAACCGTTTGGGATAAGAAGCCTGTAAAGGTTTGAGACTTAACCTTATTGATAATATCAAGAACCTTTTGGTTTCTTATAAATGTATCATGTTCATTAAGATATCTAGTACTTTCATTACGGAAACTACCAAGAATGCTTGTTACTACACATTTGTTATCAGATCCTTTGTTCCATAAGAAATAACAAACCCCACCTGCAATATCTACAGTAGGGAAACAATCTCTTGAATCCTCGTAGTCAAATAACTTTATGAGTTGTTTATCATTAAGCATATTTGCCCTAAACTCATCAAGCCCTTTACCTCCTGTATACCATTTTGCTGGTATAATCATAGACACATTATTAGGGTTAAGTAATTTGGCCAAATCTACAAATTTATTATAAATAGGAGTAGCACTACTTCCTGTTCCACCACCATCCATAATCTGATACGGCGGATTTCCCACTACAGCATTAAATTTCATTTCTTGCTTACTTGAATTGCCCTTCCAGAAACCAACAGACTTCAGCTCTTTTACGAGTCCTTCCTGGTCTTTAGAAGCACGTTCGATTAATTGTACGTTTTTGATATTCGCTTTCTGGTCAACCTGGCGGAAGCCAAAGAGGGTGCGGTGAGTAATTCCCTTAGCCATAGGAGTATTGCAGATAACATACATATTGTTCTCCACTATATCATCCCAAACCACTTGTTCTTCCTGCACACTGACCGTCTCCTTTTCGATGCATTCCGCCTTGATATATTCTTCCAAGCGACGACGGAAGAGAGAGTAGGTTACGTAAAGAGGATAGAGACCAGTCTTTGAATTGATCTCCAATATCTTTGTCTGAACCTCTCCTGCAAGGTCAACATTATCAAAGAGTTGGCGGGTGACATCGCCCTGGTCAACATAACGAGGAGTGCAGAGCATTCCAGTCTTTTCGTCAAAACTTTCGTCGTACCAGCACCAACCACCAATCGTGTCACTCATGTGCATATTTACCACACGCCAAGGAGTAAGCACCGTCTCTTTATCTGGATTGCGGAAATAAGAGAAAATCTCCGTAATCTGACGGATGCGTTCATCAATATGCATGAAATCTGCTTCTCGGGTAAGGGCACGATATTTCTTACCCGCTTCCTCGAAACGGGTAGCATTGAAGCACTTACGAATCTTGTTGAAATCTTCTTTCGAGATTCCCTTCGGCATAAACTCGGTCCATGACTCATCCTTAATCTTTCGGGTGAAGTTGTCAACAGTCAGTTCATCCTTAGGGTCGCCAGCATCAGCACCACCATACATCAGCAACGGAATACGGAGCGCAATACCACGGATATTGGTCATACGCTTCTTGAACTCCTCACGTTCTTCCTTCGCCTTCTCACGTCGGGCAATGCGCTCAGCTTCTGCCTTCAGCCAATCCTCACGCTCTTCATCAGACATGGCTTCCCATTGCGCCTTAAATTCTTCGTCTTTCTTCAGCTTTTCTTCTGCTTTCTTCTTGGCTTCAGCAATCTTTTGTCTCTTATTTTCCTCCCATTCCGCACGTTCCTCTGGTGTCATGTGACTGAGATCGACAGATTTGCTTGCATCTTTTCGCTTCTCGTCAGGAGCCTTGCCACCATGCTCACCAATATGATTGATGATTTCCGGATTTACCTTATTCAGTTCATCTTGGTTATAGAGGCATGGATCGTCAAAGCCCTTGCGTACCAGTCGGTCGATAAACACATTCTCCAACTGCTTGTAGATGTCATTGACATCCATAGGACTCATCTTGCCTCCATCCATTGAAAGAACAGGACAAAGCTCGATAAATTCACGAACAGTCTCCTTGTCGCGCATTTCCTGCGTCTTCTCTTCATCGCCTTCCTGCTTCTTCTTCTCCTTAGCTGTAGCCATAGAAGAGAATTTGGCTGTTTCAGCCACAATCTTCAAGGCGCGGTCGGGCGCAAAGTCGAATACATAACATTCTTTCTTGATCTTACCTTCATGAGTCTTGTATGGAGACTGCACACGGAAGATGGTCTGCATGTAAGTGGCAGCACGGTCGCCACCTTTCAGATAGAACACGGCAGTCCAAGGCGCTACAGTAACGCCTGTAGTCAGACGGCCACAGGATATGGTGATGGTAGAAGTCTTCTCTGGATTGTCGCCAATCGCTTTAAGCACCTTATCAAGTGCATTCTCGTTTTGTTCGTCTGTTTCGCTTCTACCTGCTACATTCACTATAGTGAAATGACGGAAAATCTTGTGCTCTTTCAGCAGTTGCTCCAAAGCAGCCGCTTCGTTGACATGAGAAACTACCCAAAGTGTATGACGGAACATCTGGCGATATTCATTGGTAGAGAATGGAAAATTATTCTCAGCATCCTTTTTGCAGAGTAAATCCAAAAACTCAGATACTTCTGGCTCATGTACAAAACGACCTTTAGCACCCTCTGGCATAGATGCATTGTCGGCTTTAGGATTACCTGTCCAGGTACGGAAGAACTCAGGGAACGAGAATACACCTGTCTGGTCAAGGATATTATCAATATTCTTGGTAATATCGTAGGTGAAGATATTCATCTTCGGCAGTTCAGCGTACGGATTCTTCCCGTTGGGATGTTCCAGGTCCCAGTTATGCTTGGCTGTTTGCTCGGCAATATAGTCCCAGGTGTAGATTTCATCCTCTTTGAAATCCTCATAGAGATTGAAAGGAGTTCCAGAGAGATAGAGCATCTTGGTTTTCTCTTTCTTCAGAAAGTCCTGGATGACACCTTTGCCCAATGAGGTAAGAGTTCCCTCGTGAGCCTCGTCAATAATAATTAAATCCCAGTCGGTTTTCAGAATGTCAGCTTTCAGCTTCTCGTTCGATGCGGAAGTTGTGTTGCCAACACCTGCATTTTTTGCCTGAGTCTTACTATTAACAAGTTCCGAGAGACGAATATATTGCATGGAAACGAAGAAGGCATAATGATTGCCTGGAGTCTCGACAAAGCTTTCTAAATCATAGTAGTTACCTACAGTCTCACTCTCATCATCCGAACGCATACCGAAACCATAGGTTTTGTGGATGTCGCTGTTGCCTTTTACCTTAGGCTCAGAACTTTTGCTGCCCACAACCTGTTTGAAGGCTTGGAGCCAACTTTCTCCTACTACAGGGCGGTGGGTGATGATAAGGGTGCGCTTCACATCCAGTTCGCGCATAAGCTGCATGGCACAGATGGTCTTGCCGAAACGCATCTTGGCATTCCAGAGGAACTGGCGATATTCAGGAAGAACTTCATACTGGTATTCACCGCGTCTTCCACTTCTTTTACAGAAACGCTCCTTCGCTTGATCGATTGCATCCCTTTGCTCAGAACGAAGAGTGATAAAGTCGTCGGCAAACAGGTCATCCTGCATGCCGGTCTTTATTTCTTCAAGGGTTGAGTACGTTGCCATAATTATGTTATTTATTATTATTCTTGTTTACTAACGACTCGAAGGTCTGTTTGATAGCCGACTTGTCGTGAAAGTCTATATTTCTCAGCGTTGCCTTCTGAAGGTTGATGCCTTTGAGGAAGTCTTTGATAAGACAGAACCGCTCAAAGGGTGGATATTCTTTGTAGATTAATCTATCTCCCTCAGCATCCAATTTTTTCACGGCTTCTGGAGTTCTGAATATTCCCAAATCAGACTTTTTCTTTTCAAAGTCTTGAATGATCCGTTTTTTCTCTTCTGAAGACAACTCCTTAGGCGTATGCCCAGGAAGTCCGTATGTCAATCCATCCATCTGCCACACGTTCCAGGAGATAATGTAAGCAGCACCTGGCATCATGCGCATCTTGTTCTGGTTGAACTTCTTTTCGCCAAACTGAGCGATATAATGCTCTTCGAATGTAAAGAAGAGAGCTTCTCTGGCAAGTAGGAGGTTATCGCCTTGCCATTCGAAACCGTATGTTGCACGGAGAGCTATCTTAGCCCAAAGAATCCAATCCTTGGAATCCTTCGTATTCTCGGAAACGATTCTGAGTTTACGGTCGAGCATTCCTATGCGATATTTCACATTCTCGTTATACTCACCAGTAACGGCATCATATCTATTACAGAGGTATGGAGCTTCGCCACAGGTAATCTCCAGACGGGTATCAGCCACATAGTCTTTCCAGGTCTTACCTTCTGGAAACTCAATTTTCTCCTCATTGTTAATCCACTTCTGAGGGTTTTCTGGGTCGGGCGAATTGAAGAGTCCCTCTTTTCTGCCGAACCATTCTTCATCAATGAGATTGTTCTGTGCATTACAGATCCATGCAGGAGTAAACACCTCAGCCTTATCCTTTGCACGCTGCGTCTGTTCTTCTTTCGACTTTACGGCACGTGGTCGGATAATCTCCTGGTAATTGTCTTTCTCCTCAGGATTCTTTTTGACCAACTCATTATATTGCTCCTTCGTAATCACCTTGCCTTCTTTTGAGGCATAGGATGTGATCTTGTCGAGCGTGATAGGTGCAAAGAAAGTAAAATCCTCTCCGTAGTCAGCATACGAATCCGTAGCCCAGTAGATATTCTGCTGGGTAGTATGATCTTTCAGAAGATTCATACATACCTTCTCTCCGTAGCTGTGAAGGAGTTGGTTCTCACTTATGTCTGCGTCATTTATCATTGTTTATATTTTAATTGCAAAATTATCATTCTATGTTGCAGTCTTTCTGCACTATTGAATATTTTTTCAATAAATTCTCTATTTTCTCAGCAATTTGCCGTCTTAACCACTCAGGTTTGAGTACTTCAACCTGATTTCCGTATGAAAAGATGCGTGCTTCAAGTTCCTTATTAGGACGAACCATAAGCTTGATAATTCGCTGTTCTTCGTCTTCAATCTCCTGTGAAGGATGAATTGGCTTGTTCACCACATAAGGGAAACGGGCTTCATCAAATTTCAACAGCACTTCCTCTGCAACTGGATGGTCTTCGGGTAATGTTACTCCAACTACGTCCATGAAATATTCATTGAAGTCTATATCCGTATTGGGAATAAACGGCACATTGGCACGTGAGAACTTCACGATACGGTCGAGTGCTTTATTAGTGATGTAATTGCCATGACTACCTTCCTGTAATCCGATGAGGAACCAACGGTTGTTGAATTGCTTGATGTGGTAAGGATGGAGGATGGCAGTTCTTTCATTGCCAGCGAAAGTGCGATAGAGCAAATTCAAAGGCTGATGATTCAATGCGGATTCTATCAGTTCGCCTAAGAACTCTGTTCCCTTCAGCAGATCATTGTGGTCAAATGACACGATATTCTCTGTATTGGGCTTGACACCAAAACGGAATTCGAGATTTGAGATAACATCTTCCAACCATGCGTTACTCGGCACACCACGGAAACGACTTAGTATGTCGATAGTGGAGCGAAGAGACTTTATTTCTTCGGCTGTCAACTCATTATTAAAGATGGAGAAGCTTGGGTCTGAATAACGGTAGTAACTTTTCCTTCCATCGAAGGGATATGTTTCGATAGGGGCATTGTAGGTGACTCTATCTCTCATGTATTTGATGTCTTCACGTATCTGACGGATGCTGACCTGCGAGCCATAGAGATCCATGAGGGACTCATTGACCGTGTCAAGGAGGTCCTCAATACTATATGTTCTATGAAAATCGCTAAAGCATCTGTCCAGAATCCGGTAGCGAAGTTGCGCATTCTTGTTTGTTGGCATAGAGTCTTTTCTTAATTAGTTTATTTATCTGTTTTTATAGTAACGACATCATCCAGTCTGACAAGGTCGTTCATGTCGCATTTGAGACAGCGAGCTATCTCAATCAAATTCTCTAAAGTTGGTTGTGATGTGTTGGTGACCCACTTTGATATTGTAGCAGGATCTTTACCGAGCATCTCAGCCAGTTGCTTGTTGGTTAGCATGCGTTCTGCAAGCATCACCTTAATCCGATTTAGAGGTTGTTTCTCCATATTTCTTGTTTTTATATATTATCAATATGCAAAAATAAGGTTTTTTCTTCGAAAAACAGACATTTTTCATAAAAATAACACTCCTAAAGCAAATAAATTGATGTTTTCGTCATGTTATTCGAAAAAATATTGTATTTTTGCATTTGAAGGGCGTCTTTTTTCTGAGAGTGCAGATAGATTGCATAATGGCTTTCTACTTTTGCATCCAGATTGTAACAGTTAGACCTTTAGGTCGTGGTATAAACAAAATCATAAGAACGATGGAAAAGACGAACATCTACACAGATGAAGAGCGTTATTGGATGACTGGAGGTAATACAGGAACATTGCCTACACGTATCATCCCATCTGTGATTTACAGTTTGGCACCAAACGAAATCTTCGTGTTTGGAAGCAATGCTCTGGGTATGCATCATGCAGGTGCTGCTCGTGTGGCCTATAATGAGTTTGGTGCAGAATGGGGAAATGGTGAGGGATTGCAAGGTCAGTCATACTCTATCCCCACGATGGAGGGTGAGCATAATACAAAGCTTGCCATCATGAGATTTACGCAATATGCCAGGGAACATCCTGAACTAAAGTTTCTGGTAACTCCTGTTGGCTGCGGTATCGCTGGATATACTCCAGAAGAGATTGCTCCTATGTTTAAGGATGCAGCTTATTTGGAGAATGTGTATTTACCCATCAGCTTCTGGAAGGTGCTGATGAAAACGTAATATTAAAAATGAATATGGATAGAGAATATAGTCAATTTGAATTTCTTTCTAAATATGACCAAGAGATTGTTATTCAATATCTTGGTTCTTTACATCTTTGTGAATTTAATTCACCATTTGCCAGTAGACAATCACGCTTGATTATACAAGCGCTTATTAATTGTGATGGAAATGAAAAAATTAATGATTCTTTTGGACATTTAATTAAGGAAAATTATCGTCAAGAGTTCACTGAAGACCCACAGGAATATCTTTACGTGGATTGTGTTCATTCTACAAAGCGAACATATAGAGTATTCCCTGGACTATTTACAAATCTTCATAATAATTTAACTAGATTGTTTGAACTTTCTGATAAGCTATCTGTCAAATCTGATGATCAAAAATTAGTAAATTTCCTTCTTGAGTTATCTGATATTATAGCAGGTAGAATGGGGTATGTACGATATACTCTTGGTAATCCTCAGGCAGAAGAAATAGTATATCTTGATATTGAGAAATCAAGAAAAATCTCTCAAAACCTGATTTTTTCTAGGGAAGAAATCTCACAAATTGCCTATCGAAATGGTTTGTCCTACAATGATATCTGTGTTCTGTTATATGTTCATTGTAAACAAAAACTTATCGATTTTGAGTTAAAAAGGCAAGGGTATAGTCCGGTAGAAACTAATCCGTTGTACAAATTGAATAATGGAAGTATATTCGTAATTCAACCATCAGCCTTGCTTAGTGCAGCTCACAGAATTATGATTAATTCTTTAAAAGAACTTCTTCCTAACTCTTTTAGCGCAGAATACCACAAGGAGTTAACGATAGATTTAACGCATTGTACTCCAGAAACTAAAGAGTCAAATAAGGGTTATGGGGATATCGATGATGGGACTTTTTTATTATTTCGGGTTGATAAAGACAAATTACTTGTAGTCATAATTGTGTCTGATATAATTTTATCGAACATGAATTCGTGTGTATTACCAATAAAGTCTTTTTTTTCTCAACAATTCGCAAAAGACAAGATTCATTATATATTTACTCATAACTCTCTAGAATTAGGGGTTTATTATGAAGTCAAATCAGATTACATTTTAGTTGATTTTGATGACTTAAAAGTAATGCTTTCTTTGAAAGATATATCATTAAGAGACATATGGTATTATTGTGAGGATAGAGCAAATCTAAACGTTAAATTAATTGGACAAGAGATCGATTTATTCGCATTCTATTTACAAAACAAGCACACTTTTTATACAGAAGACACTTATACCACTATGATGTCAGAAATCGGTAATGCTTTGGGGTTAAGATACAATGTGAGTAGAAATAGGGATGTTCATTATCTTGTATTTAAGGGCAAATCGTATTTAATGGAACATTATTTTGATTTTCCAATTACAGTACCATTATATTTGTTTTGTGGAAGTCATAGTCAATATGAGCAATTTGGAGAATTGAGGAATTCTTCTATAAGATTTTGTATTGATAGAGAAAATCCGTATTCAACATTATGTTGCGAAATTTCTAGAAGCATATTGGTTTGGCTATATGCCATTGAGTATAGATTTAATAAAGCAATTATATCTGGTGATATACAGGTTATCATTGATTTATCAGAAGATAAGGAAACAACTCTTTTGTGTGATTGTCAGAGAAGTTGGTTTAAGTTTACATTATCTTTGAAATCTTTCTATGCCGAAGAGGATAAAAGGGAGAGGTATATCCTCTACCAGTTCTTAAGTCGTCTTTATACGATTGGAGTTACAGTTGATGACGGCTTTATTGGAATGATATCTACAGTATTTTCTGAATCTCATGGGGCTATATTGCAAATGTGTGACTATGATGATATACTCTTGGAAAATGATGGACATATGAATTTCTATTCAGTAAATGATAGATGTTGTGATTTTGTTTTAACAGAAATAGCAAACCATCTTAATCTGAAAGGTAAGGAAATAATATTAGATGGGAATGAGTCAAAAAAAATAGCTTTGACTATTCAAGATTTTCTGGGTGAAAAAATTGATATGATTCTTAAGGTATACTCAAAAGCCTTATTCTATCAATTATTGGAACTCCATCATTCATTACAATACTGGAAATTTAATTCAAATAATCGGTTTTATGGCATAGATTCTGTCTTCCGATATGTTGGCGAGAAATTTGAAAATCAACTCCAGTTTGCGGATATATATACAGAAACTGATAATCTAACTACGTTTATAATAGAAAGGATTGTTAGAAATAATTTTATTTCCATGCAGGGAGTGTCCCCTTCTCTAGAAGAAATAGACATGTTGTATGCATACGCAAAACAATATTATATAATTTGTCAGTATTTGGATTTAGCTTCAACAGGAAGAAAAGATGCAACTCTGACTATTTTAAAAAACGGAAGATTCACCCTTCCTGTATTGTTGTTGAATAAATATCTTAAATATTTCAGAATGTTACGTGAGGAAGAGTACAATAATGTGAACTATAAAAAAATAAAATCAGAATTATTTCCTGAATATAGCATTCAAAAAAATGATGATGCTTTTTACAGAGCATTTATGGAAGAGTTTGATTTGTCATACGATTCTTACATCAACATTTGTAAAATATGTATAGACTTCAGTGCAGACCAAGGTGGAATCGCATGTATGAAAGTCGCTGACTTTTCACACTTAGTTTCAACAGAAATAAATAAATTTGACTATAACATATTTAAAGACAAATTTATTCTCTCTGAAGATGTTGCATCAAAAATTTCGAAATATAGTGAGTTTTATCCTCATAGGTATAATCGAGTTTTTCAAGTATCTTCGCGACCTTGGATAGAGTATCATGATCATATATATTTTTCTAGTAAATCTATTTCTACAAGTAGTAGAATTTTATTAGATAGAACCCGTTGGCGGAATTAATTTAAGTTGATAAATATGAGTAAAAAGTTGCACATA
>ENA-ORNT01000589-ORNT01000589.1-human-gut-metagenome-genome-assembly--contig:-NODE-589-length-26128-cov-5.572048_pt1 | contig 26128 bp, 15 predicted proteins | sample MGYA00242120_ERZ509032 | MGnify/ENA primary metagenome ERZ509032 (study PRJEB26280, sample SAMEA2338729) | human gut metagenome | biome: human gut; feature: human-associated habitat; material: faeces...
GGGACTTAACCCAACATCTCACGACACGAGCTGACGACAGCCATGCAGCACCTGTGCTCAGGTTCCCTTGCGGGCACTGCCTCATTTACGAAGCATTCCTGACATGTCAAGGCTAGGTAAGGTTTTTCGCGTTGCATCGAATTAATCCACATCATCCACCGCTTGTGCGGGTCCCCGTCAATTCCTTTGAGTTTTAATCTTGCGACCGTACTCCCCAGGCGGAATGCTTATCGTGTTTACTCCGTCACTGACTTGCGCCAACAACTAGCATTCATCGTTTACAGCATGGACTACCAGGGTATCTAATCCTGTTTGATCCCCATGCTTTCGTGCCTCAGCGTCAATTTATGCCCAGATAGCCGCCTTCGCCTCCGGTGTTCTACCCAATATCTACGAATTTCACCTCTACACTGGGTATTCCGCTATCCTCTACATCATTCTAGTCAAATAGTTATAATGGCAATTCCAAAGTTGAGCTCTGGCATTTCACCACTATCTTACCTAACCGCCTACACACCCTTTACGCCCAGTAATTCCGAACAACGCTCGCCCCCTTCGTATTACCGCGGCTGCTGGCACGAAGTTTGCCGGGGCTTCTTCTGGTGCTACCGTCATCATCTTCACACCCGAAAGAGCTTTACAATTCGAAAACCTTCTCACTCACGCGGCATGGCTGGGTCAGAGTTCCCTCCATTGCCCAATATTCCTCACTGCTGCCTCCCGTAGGAGTCTGGACCGTGTCTCAGTTCCAATGTGGCTGATCGTCCTCTCAGACCAGCTATAGATCGTAGGTTTGGTAGGCCTTTACCCCACCAACTGCCTAATCTGCCGCGGGCCGATATTATAGCGATAAATCTTTCCCCCTCAGGGATTATGCGGTATTAGCAGAAGTTTCCCTCTGTTGTCCCCCACTACAATGTACGTTCCCACGTGTTACTCACCAGTGCGCTACTCTCTTGTCAAATAGCAAGCTACCTAACAATACCGTTCAACTTGCATGTGTTAAGCCTGCCGCCAGCGTTCGTTCTGAGCCAGGATCAAACTCTCATATTAAATTTAATCCTGCCTGTCATTACTTTACTCTAAAGAATTTCCTTAGGTTCCTTAATATACAGACTTTATATCTTCTTTACGAAAATATACCGTCCACATATCCTCTAGTCTTATTTACTTCTTCTTATAACCGCTGATGTCTTCCATCAGCTCATCAGCTCTCGCTGACAAGAACCCCTTATAAGCTATCACCTCCCCGTTGTCAATAACTTTTTTAGCTTTTTTATTAAAAAAATCCATCACACTTTCTTCACTCTGTTTTTACTCATTTTTTTATCCTAACGTCCCCTCATTCCATACCTTACCCATATTTAATTAAGGCAAAAATGCTGACTAGAAAACATATCTATCACGACAGCGACACTTATATATTATATACAGCACACAGAAACTATTGCTTTATATTTTCGATAAATCTGTTATAATATTGCTGTTTTAACTTAAAAGATTCGGATAATGGCATTTACTTTTTTTACATTAGGCGGAAAACAGCTTTGGGAAGACCTTTTTTTCTATCAAGGTTGGCGGATTCAACGCAATTGTCTGACTAAGAGATACCGCTTGCTCGATTCGTGGGATATAAGACGCGAATCAGGAACTTTGCTTCACTGTCAAAATGCTTTTATTCATTATATAGAAGTGTATCAACTTTTGCGTCCAAAGCAAAAGGCCGTTGTTATGCTGCATGGACTGTCGCAAACAAAAGATATTTTTGAATCGATGAGCGCAGCTTTTGAAAAAGAAAGCTTTACGGCAATAGCAATAAATTATCCGTCTTTGCGCAAAAATTTTGATAATTTTACCGAACAATTAAACTTTCTGCTTAAAAATCTTAAAGATATTCAAGAAGTAAACTTTATTGTCTACGGATTAGGCGGGCTAATTCTACGCAAGCTGTTAAGCAAATACAGCAGCTGGCAGTCACGCATACGAATCGGAAGAGCCGTAATGATTAATGTTCCAAACCAAGGATGGACCGGGGGGGAACGCTTAGGAAAAATTGCTTTGTTTGCCAAATTTATTCCGGCTTTAAAAATTTACGAATCGGAAAACATAAAACGTCTTCCCAATATTCCTCAAAAATTGGATACAGGAATTTTGACGACATGGAATCCCATCACAAGTGTTTTTATAAATATACTACCGGAAAAACTAAGACGCTTATTACCGGCAGCAAAAGATTCTCATATAGATTCGGCAAAAGAAATATTGAGTGCTAAAACCTTCAACATTTTTCCGACAAAAAACAGATCCGTTATAATGTATTGTATTAACTTTATAAAAACCGGTAAATTCAATTCGTCCCAAAAAATAAAAAAACTGTAACAATTTTTCTACTTTTTTTATGTTATACTGTTATAAATAGTAGTGGGAGCAAAGTATGAAAACGCTTTTAATTAATGTGGGCATGCTGCTCGGATTGGTACTTATGTATTATACCGATTTTTGGTCATTGTTCACATTTAAAAACGCTTTTTTATACTCACTCATATTGGTGGCAATATTGCTGTTAATAGGATTGAAAGTATTTGGCAATCCCTTTAGACAAGGAAAAGACAATGACTGAAAATATGGCAAAAAAGATAGGCTTAGGACTTTTGGTTTTGGGATTGCTGGGAACGTACCCTCTTTCATCGTATGCGGACAATCTCCAAGAGCTTAGAAAAACTGCTGCCGAAAAAGGTTTAGATCCAAGTAAAGTGTCTGAATATACGGCTAAAGATAAATGGAATAATATAAAAGAACAGCATAATAGTCGTTTTAAAGGCGCAACCCAAGCAGCTGCTGCACGCTATAAGAAAGCAGGCGGAGGTTTATCAGGAGCATGGGCGGCTGTTACAGGCGCTACTAGTGATGGCTGGAAAGATCTTACCGGACAACAAAGCGAGATTGCTAGCGATTTAAAGGGTAACAAAAATGTTCAGGAAAATGTTGCTAAATTAGAAAGCACAGAAACGACTCTAAAAAAGACAATTAAAGGGGAAGCTACTTACGAATTACCTAACGGCGAAAAAGTCGTTATGGATGATGAAATGAACAGTGTGGCTGGCACAATGGAAGGTTGTATTCCTATGCCCGTCAAATTAGAACAGATGAAAACTTGTATTTTCTGTCCGCTGTTTTTGATTTTGTACAACACGGCCGAAGCAATGGCAACTGCATCTTTTGACACATTGGCAGGCGGATTTAAGACGCTGCTTTTAATCGGCTTTGCGCTTTACATTGCTTATATGACGCTCAAGCAGGTCAGTTCATTCACCAAACAAGACGCACCTAAATATATTACCGAAGCACTAACCATGGCTTTCAAAGTATTTTTGGCATGGCTGATTTTGACCAACGGAGCTGAATTATATCGCTTAGGACTTGAGCCGCTGTTATCCGGAGGAATCGAGTTTGGACAAAGCTTCCTAACCCACCAAAGTGCCGGAACGGTAGATGTGGCAAGCTGCAATAACACAGGAGCGACAACGGCGACCGGATATTTTTATTCTCATAATCTGTATAATAAAATCGATTGCTTTATCAGAAAAGTAACTCAGGAAATTGCCGTATCGCAATCTATGGGCAGTTCATTTATGTGTGTAGCCAGAAACAGCGGCGCGCACTGGTATGGAATGTGGGATTTAACAATGTTCTTTACCGGTCTTATTATCTGGGCTTTTGCGTGGATGATCAGTTTAGCATTTGCTTTTTATCTGATTGACGCAATTATTAGATTGGGAATTATAGGAGCTCTTATTCCATTTTTGGTTGCCGCTTGGCCTTTCAAAATCACGCAAGGGTATACCAGCAAGGGCTGGGGCATATTTATGAACGCCTTTTTCACCTTTGTGTTTATGGGGCTTGTCATCAGTGTAAACATAGAATTGAGCGCACAAGCTGCAACCGGCGGTGAAGGCGGCGTTGAGAAAATTATAGAATTAATGAACGGCGACAATGTCGATGAACTTTTAAAAGTTATGAACATTGGTCTAAGCGGATTAATATTCTTAATTTTATGCTGCGTCTTTGGATTTAAGCTCTGCGCAGAAGCATCTTCTCTTGCAAGTCAGATGGGTGGTCCCGGCGGAAGCGGAATTGGTTCGAAAATTGGTTCAGCCGCAGCCGGCGCTGCAAAAGGTTTGGCAACCCGCGCCGGAAAATTAGGCTTAGGAGCTGCCAGCTTGGCTGCTGATATACCATTAGGCAGTTCAGGTGATTCAATAAAAGACCGAGCTCATAATGCTTTTGATAAAGCGGCTAAATTCGTTAACAATAAATTTACTCCAGCCGGAAGAGCTGGAGGAGCCGGCGGCGGTGCGCAAGGAACAACCCAAAATTCCGGCGGTGCGCCAACCGATCAAGAGCAAAATCCAGCAGCTGATGAGGAAAATACACAAAATACTCAGCAAAACGATACTCAACAGCAGGATACTCAACAGCAGCAAAACAGAGGAAACGGAAACCAAACATCTGAGACAACACCAGAAACAGAAAATACCTCTTCTCAGCAATCTTCGGGTTCTGCTCCTCATAGCTCAAATAATAATGGTCAGGAAACTTCGGAAAATACTGGTAACAATTCAGGAACCGATGAAGCTGCCGTTAATGAAGCTGCGCAAGCTGCTCCGAGAAACACTAATGATGCAGACACCCGCGCAACAGCTGAACACGAAACAGCTGCCGCTAAAAATGAAATTTCTGCAGCTGCGACAACAGCAGCAGAAAACGCAAGCCAGTCATCATCAAGTAGTAATGTCGCACATCATGCAAACAACAGCCATGGCAATAACGACGGTGATCGCAAAGACAAGGATAAGAAAAATAAAAATAATTCCGATCAAAACGATGCCGATAAAATTATGATTCAGCGGCTTCAGAGCGAAATTGATGAGTTAAAAAAGAAACTGCGCGCACAATCGGGAACAACAGCTTCTTCAGGTTCATCATCCGACATGGCTGAACGCTTGAAAAAATTGGAAGAAGAACTCAAAAAACGCGGCGGTTCTATTTAGGCTGAAACAGTAAAGGAAACAACGATGGAAAGAAAATTTGATATAATAAAAATATTGCGGACAGTAGCGATGTTTTCCCTCGTGTTTCTGCTGTTTGCATGCGGCAATAACAATGATGTTAACACGGCGGTGAACACCGGCGATGGAGAACCGGTTTCAACCGAGCAAATAGTTGCCGAAAACAATGATTGCTGGGCAGCGGCCATTGTCGGAACAATTTATGAAACCACCGGCCGTTTGGCTATGAGCATGTATAGTCATTTGACACAGGGCGCCATGGCTTTGATGATGGTTGCTTTTGCCATCTGGTTGTCTTTTCGCATTATCAAACACGTCAGTTCTTTTGCAGAAGAATCACCGGCGGAAGTGTGGACGGAAGTAGCGCGCAAGTTTTTTGTCTGCTTTGTTTGCGGACTGCTTGCCAGCTCTCCCGAAGGCGTGCTGTTTGTTTTGAATTCCATAATCTTTCCGGTTTATAATGCATTTTTAGAATTAGGCAGCGCAATGACCGGAGCTTCTATACAGAATACCAGCAGTTCCGTAGGTTTAAATATCAGCGGAGCAGAATTCAACGTTTCTATTGATTGTAAAGCAGATGTTTTGGGAAAAGCCGAGTTAAGCGGCGGCTTTCCGTCCGGTCCGCAAAAAATGATGGAATGCCTGACATGTGCAGTAAATAAAAAACTTAACTTAGGAATTGGGCTCGGATGGGAAGTTATCACACAAGTCGGCGTAATGGCTTTGGTTTGCGGTTTGCTGTTAGTTGTTGTCTTCTGTCTGGTAAAACTTGGATTTTCACTTTATTTGATTGATTCTATTTTCCGTTTTGCAATGATGGTTATCATCTTGCCGTTATTGATAATGAGCTATGCGTTCAAAGCAACAAAAAATTGGGCAAAAATCGGATTTCTCACCATTTTGAATTCCGGCGCATTTATGATGTGTATTGCGCTTGTTATGATGATAATTTTCGGAACGATTAATCGTGTTATTACAGCAGAACAAGCGGCTTTTGCCGATAAAGATTCGTTAGCTGATGTCAGTGTACCGTTCATTATTTTGTTACTGATTGCATTCTTGACGGTTAAATCCTTACAAGTAGCTCAAGAAATTGTTAACAAACTTGTCGGCGGCGGCGGCGAGGCAAACTTCCAGAAAAAAGCTGGCACATTAGCCGCAACGTTAGTTAAAGGTGCTGTTTCTTACTTTACAGGAGGACTTGCCAAAGTAGCTCTTGACCATTCTGAGAAATTGCGCAATTTCCAGGGTAAAGTAAACAACGCGCAAGCCTTTTTAAACGACTTAGCCGGAAGAAAAAAATAAAACCGAGAAAGGATACGGATGTGACTATGCAGATTAACATAATAAATAAAGCTAAAACAGCAGGAATTACGCTGTTCGCTTTAATGTGGGTCGTTTTTGCATCAACCACTCCGGTTCAGACAGCAAACGCTCAAACTAAAGGACAAGCAAATTCCGGCATGGTTTTGAATCTTGGAAATAATAAAACGTCAAAAATCAAAGTTCAAAGGCAATCAACATCAGTTGGAGAACACTATGTTGTTACCAATGCAAAAACTTCAACAACAGGCGGGCAATATGCCGTTGTCAATGCTGACGGATCAGCAAAAACCGACTCTAAAGGAAATAAACTTTATGCAAACTCCGTAGTCAGCAGCGACGGAACTGTAACTCCGGTCAGACGCTTAGAAAAAGGAACATCTAAAGTATTTCGAGAACAACCTAACCCAAATTCAAGCAGTGTAACAGCAAGACAGAAAGCAGGAGATGTTATTAACAGTGGGTTAGAAAGTTTTAGGCAAGGGGTAAACAATACTACTGACAAAATACATCAAGGTTTGACAGAAATGGCAAACGATGGAAATTCCGTAACAAAATTTGTCGCTAATTACGTGGCAAAACCTTTATTAAAGGCTGGTCAGGTTGTATTAAATGGGGCTACCTATGCCGTTGAAGCTGTTAATAATGTTGTTTTAGGACAAAGCAATGCCGAATGCAATCAGGGACGTATGGATGCTATATACAAGAGCGGATGCTATCCATGCAAAGTTATTAAAACTTTGATAAGTTCTTTTATGAATGGTATAACATTTTTGCAAGATGTCTCAGTACGCGCCGGCACAAGAATTTTGTTAATCGGTTTCTTGTTATGGATTGCTTTTTATATTATGCAGCAAGTCAGTTCCTTTAAGGACATTGAACCTCGGGATATGGTCAACAATCTGCTGATTATGGCATTTAAGGTTTTGGGCGCTTATTATGTTATACAGCTCGGATTTCAAATATTTGTTGATTTTGTTGTTGTTCCATTCCTTGGGTGGGGTATAGATTTCGGCACTTATTTATTAACGGCGACCACTTCTGCTACCGGATTGGATATTTCGGGCAATCAAGTCGGAACCGAATATTTAATGACAAACGACAGTGGTAATATTTTGCCTGCGCACTTGCTTAATAACTTAATGACTTATGTGGGAGCTGTCGACGGAACCACCACCAATCATATGAAATTGGGACACATGATTATCTGTCATTCCACCCACCAGGGAGCTTGGAACATCGGAATTTTGATTCCGAATGTATGGATTTGGCTTTGCGGAGCATTCATTTGGTTCTTCGGCTTTATGATGACATTGTCAATTTTATACTATTTGGTAGACATGTCATTTAAACTCGGTTTTGCATTGGTGGCTCTGCCTATTGTAACAGGATTATGGCCTTTCAATATCACACGCGGAAAGTTTTCAGCTTGCATTAAAATTATATTGGAAGCAGCCGGTATATTTATCTTTTTGGCTATGACCAGCGCTGTGGGATTGGTTTTGGTAAACAGCGCTATCGGCGCCGGACAGGCTATTGAAGCAGGAGGAGCAACACCTGAGGCTATTTTGCAACAAATGGAAAACAATACTGGAATTAATGAACTCTATGCTTCTATTGAAGCCGGTGATAATGAAAAAATATCTGATACGTTCATGCTTTGGGGTTCTTGCTTTATTCTGATTGTTTTTGCATATCTTTACGCTCTGAAAATCATTGGTTCCACAATGAAAGACTATGTCAGTGTCTTTTTCAACGGCGGATTGGGAGGAAGCCCGATGCACCATATGCTGACGCAAGCAACCGATATGGTAAAGCAAAAAGCGGTTGCCGCTGGAAAATATGCAAAGGATGTTGTCAAACACCAGTCAAAACTGGGGCTCCAGGGTATGGCCAGTAAGTTTGGCGGCGGCAAAGACGGCGATAAAAGCGTTATGGATAAGGCGGAAGATGCCGATAAAAAACTTGAAGATCTTAAAAAAGGAAAATTTGACGGCGCTGAAGAAGAAGCACAGAGCAGCAAGAAAAAAGACAGTGCCGATCAAATTAAAGGCATGACTAATTTGGAAGCTAAAGACAACAAGAAGCCGGATGATCCGAATCAGGGAAAAGACGGGGGCAAAGGCAGCGGAGCCGCTCAGGCTATGGAGGCTGCCGGCGATGGCTTGACTGAAGCCGGTCAAGCAATTGAACAGCAAAGCAAAGCTGCAGCAGACGCAACCAGACAGGCGGGTAATGCCGTTGATGCCGCCGGCATGGCAGGAGCTGTTCCAACTGTGGGTACTACGGCTGGCGTGGGGAAAACCGTCCAAGCAACAACTGAAACTTCAGCCGCCGCGATTGAAACCACAGGAAAAGTTGCAGGGGAAGTCTTAAAAACCGCTGGTAAAGCTTTAAAACAAGGCGCTAAAATTGTCAAAAAGACGGAACAAGTTGCAAATAAGGCGGCAAGTGCAGCTAAAAAAGCAGCTCAGACCGCGCAAAAAGGTATGGAAAAAATCGAACAAAAAATAAATCAGGGCTCGCAAGGCTCCGAACAGCAAAGCGGTGATCAAAATCAACAGAATCAAGGCAACCGGCAAGGAAACGATGATTTTGTAAGTTCTGTCGGCTCGGCGGCAATAAATGGAAATAAGAAATAAGCGGAGAAAGCAATGACTAATATTGAAACAAAAATTAAAAAGATTTCAAAAGCGGTTTTTGGCATTGCCATAGCCCTGAGTATTGCTGTTTTATCAAGCAATTCGGCTTTTGCTGCCGCTTTAAGTAAAAACTCTTATTCTCCGAAATTAAAAATCGGCGGATTGCTACCTGAATGCACCTATCCGCAAAAAAGCGGCGGCGGTGCATGTTTGCAGGCTCTAAATGCCCAATCCTGTTTGAACACGGCGCCGTTTTCTCCGATAGGACGCGGCGTGTCTTCAGAAATGTGCGCCCGCGGTAAATCATGGTGTGCCAGAAACGATCCAGGAAAAAAGCACAAACGCTGCAAAAATGTTGCCAAAGGCATTGTAAAAAACCATGAAGGCTATGACTATAGTGCAGCATGCGGCACCGCTATTTATGCACCATGCGACGGAAGAATTACACAATGTTTGTCCGGAAGCTCTGCCGGCATATATTTCAAATGCGATTCGGCAGCTGTTTGCGGAAAAGACATTCAATACAGATTTTATCATAACAGCACTTGCGGAGCTAAAAAGGCATATAAAAAAGGACAAAGAATCGGTTCAAGCGGTAACGTAAGAGGTTATCCTTGCCACATGCATATTGAAATCCGTGAAGGTGGCGTTTTGCTTGATCCGATGAACTCAGGATTTGACAGTTATGTCTGCGGCTGTAAAAACAATAAAAAAGTCAATCGTTTAAGTTGCTATACCGGCGGTTCAGCTGTCGCGACAGCTGCAGTAGATACCGGATATGAAGACGGCGGCGGCGGATTGACAACAGCATCAGCAGATGCGGCCGCTGAAACTTCTGGAGCAACTGAGCCCATAGACGAAGATTGTGTTTATGGCGTTGTATCTGAAAATTATCGACAAGCAGGCTGTTTTTTCTGCAAACCATTCAGAATTTTATTTAACACTGCCAGCGTTATGGCCAAAAGTTCTTATGATGCTTTAGCAGGAGCAGTTTCAATTATCGTTATAATTGCCTTTGCAATTTGGTTGGCGGTAACCATTTTGAAATTTGTTTCATCTTTTGAAACCAAAGAACCGCGGGCAATGATAAATACTTTGCTTCAGCAGACATTCCGTGTTTTGGTCATTTTCTTCCTGCTGCAAGGTCCTATCAGCGAAATATTGTCGCTGACACTGGATCCGGTATTTGCAACCGGCATGAAACTAGCTCAGCTCGGCGGTGCTTCGGCTGCCGGAAGCACACCTACAGAGTGCAATCTGTCAGGAGATGTCGGCGGCGATTTATCTGTAACCACCGACGGCGGTTTGTCGCCGGCGATGGGCAATGGAATTATTTGCACCATTAAAACCATTCAGGATCAAATTATCGACATTATAGCAATTGCACGTATATCATGGTGTTTTGCTTGGGAAAAATCTACATTATGGATACCGAGTTTTGGTTATTTGTTTACTGCAGTAGGTTTCTTTGTTGCCGGTTTTATAATGATATTCGGCTACCCTTTCCTATTGGTTGACAGCGTTTTGAAAATGTCGATTTCCATGGCGTTATTCCCTGCCGCTTTAGGTGCTTTTGCATTCAAAATAACCGCCCATTATCTGAAAAAGATTTGGGAAACCTTTATGAATGCCATTTTTGTCTTTATATTTTTATCATTAATCATTTTAATAATTTCAACCATTGCGCAACAATATATGACGGAAATTATTACAGATGATGTTAAAAACGGTGAAAATGCCATTCTTTGGTTTATGATTGGAGCAATCAAAGTTCTGTTTGTTCTGTTCCTCGGCTGGGCTGTATTAGGCGAAGCAAAACAATTTGCCGACAAATTTGCCAAAGACGGCGTAGGATTGCAAGATATTGGTTCAAAAACCGGAAGTGCTGCCGCAGCAGTTACAAAATGGGGCGCTAAAAAAGCCGGAAAATACGGCTGGAAAGGATCTAAAGCCATCGGCGGTTATGCTATGGAAAACGCTCAACACGGTTTACGCAAACTAAAAGCAGGATTTGCCGATAGCGATTTTGCTCAGGAAAATCTGGCCGCAACCGATGATGACGGCAATGCTTTGTTGGATGAAAACGGAAACCAGCTTTATAACGATTATTCTCCTACATTAGGCAACGCTTGGAATCGAATCAGAGGGCGAAAAACATTCCGCAGCTATCAGAAAGACAGCAACGGCAATGTTCGAGAAACCAAAATGACCGTTAAAAACAATCAAATGCAGACTGATGATGAAGGAAAAATAACAGACGGCATCCGCAAAGTTACAGAATCAGACGCATTTGGTTCAGTAACTCATCGGTATGATAAAAATGGTAATGAACAAAAGACAACGACAAAAACCAGTAAGGCTTTGTCCAGATTAGTTAACAGCGCCGGTGAAGTTGATACACAAGCCTTGAATAACTTTATGCAGAACTCCCTGCTTTCAGAAAAAGAAAAAGGCTTGATGATTATGCATCAACTAATTAATAAACGCATGGGAAGCTATGTCGGAGGCAGCCTTGATGAACATTACGTCGACCGTGATATAGATGTTTCGACAGACAATCAAGGTCATCAAAGTATTACTATCCGTCAAACAAATGAAGACGGCACTAAAACTGTATTTAATGCCGAATTCAAAGGCGATAACCGAGTTATGACCTCGATTTCGACAATGGGAGATGATAATAGTGGCGTTATATATTCAACAGATGGCATTGTCCAATGCAAAACAATCATCGAACAAAAAGACGGAGAGGTAAATATAGAACGCAGATTTTCTGTTTCCAACTATTATTCTAATTATACTGTCCGTCCGGTATTTATTGACGGCAGTGTTGCTGCAAATATCGACCGCAGCAAAATTCTGTTCAGCGATGACGATATGAAAGCTTTTGGTGAACAAGTCAGAAAAGAAGGCAATAAAGCTTATGATTTGACTGAATTTTTATAAAATTAAGCCAAAATAGCGGGAAAAAACGGCAGAAATAAAAGTTTCTGTCGTTTTTTTTGCACAAAAATTGTCTGTTTTGGCGCAAAATTCTTGATTAATAAGAAAGTTAGATTATTATGGGTAACAATTAACGGTTAATTTAAAACAAATTCAAAGGTGATCATTATGGAAGAAATTATTTTCCCAAATCAAATCAGAATGTACAGAAGATTGCGCGGTCGTTCAATGCAAGAATTGGCCGATCATTTGGGAGTTAGCTTATCAGCCATTTCAAAAATAGAAAAAGGTTATCGCCGAATTGATCAAGAACAATTAGTTCGCGTGGCTGAGCTTTTGGATTGCCCTATGCAGGATTTGTTTGTAAATGAACAAAATTCACAAGAAGAAGTTGTTTTGTCATGGCGCAGAGAACAGGAACGCCGCAACAAAATTAATGAAAAGGCCGGTTTGAAAACTTTGGGTGCCGGTTTGCGTCAAATTCGCAATGAAAAAAATCTTACCTTAATTGAAGTTGCAGAAAGTGCAGATATGACCTTATCTGTTTACCACCGCATTGAAATGGGGCAGCGCGAAGTATCGGACAAAGAATTGAAAAACATAGCAAAAGCTATGGGTATGACCGTTGACAGCCTAAAAGAAGACATTAAAAAACTTGAAGATAAAGGCATGTTGGAAGAAATCATTCAACGCAATGATTCAAAATATAAGCTTTTGTCGAACCCGCGCGGAGCTATTTCTTCTTTTGAAACTTCTCCCCGCGATGCTCAAAAAATTTCAGTTTTCGGTGTTGCCGGAAAAGACGGAAATGTTATTATTGATATGGAATCAGAAATTAAGACCGTTTCACGTCCGAACTTTTTAGTCGGCAAAAAAGATGCTTATGGTATCAATCTTTGTTCACGTCGCTTGGGCACGCTTCTTCCTGCCAGAGCCGTTTTGCTGGTCGATCCTCAAGACATTGTCAGTGTTGGCGATATTGCCGTTTATTACATTCAGGAAGACGAAGTTAAAATTATCAGCATTCGTGAAGACGACAACGGTGAATTGTATGGCATAAGATGGAATCCTGACGAGAAAATCAAACTTGACAGCAATGATTTAAGCAATCTGCATAAAGTAGTTGCTATTTATCTGTAATTTATCTTATTATATATAAGGTACAATAAGCAGTAAATTTTCAGATGAATTAAGGAACAAGTCGTTGTCAGAAGATATTAATACTAATGCAGCTTTTGGGCAAAAAGGCGACGATCAAGAAGAAGAGCCGATTATTGTCGCCCAGCGTTTTTTAAACATTTTCAGGCAGTTGCATATTTTCAGCAGCGAGCGCAAAGAAGCTTTCAATCAAATGATACTGGATTTGCCGCCGGCCATTCGCGGAATGTTCAAGACATTGCCTGGGGGTTCTGTTTTACAAGATTATGTAAATGAACTCGAAAAATCGCACTCAATGGCATTAAGCGGCGGCGAAAACGAAGGAACTTCCGCTTCTAAAAAAGCGGCGCAAAATAACAATATTTTGCAAAATGCTCTCGCTGAAAACCAAACTGCGAGCACTGCAAGCATTGCTGCCGCACCGGCATCAAAAAGCGAAATAATCAACAGTGATAATTTTGCAAAAATTTTAGCCAACAGTTTAGCGCAGTCAAATGCCCAAATAATCAGAGAATTACAAAACAACCGTCCGATTGAAAGCGCGGCTGCTGAGACCGGAGCCAATTTGCCTGTCAACAACGGTCCCGTAAAATTAGTTGCCGATGAAACTTTCACTCAGACGATTGCCTCTGCACTAGCTGACGCTATTGCTAATTCTGAGCAAAAACGGCAAGAAGACAACAAAATCATTACTCAGTCATTTTTAGAGCTTCAAGAAAATCTTAACAAAATGATGGAGCAGAACACACAGTTAAAAATTATTTCAAATAGTGATGCTCCTGCCGAAGCGGCTTCGGCTTTTCAAATTAAAAATGTAGTTGACGATTTGGTTAAAGCGCAATCCAAATTTTTACGCGAAACGACTCAATCGCAAAAAGAAGAATTATCGTCCATTATTTCCGTAGCTATAAAAGAAAGTCTGAAATTATCGACTCAATCTTTAATAGACAGCTTTAAGAAAATGGAACAAGGAGATGGTCCGGCTCCGATTACTTATGCGGCGGCTTCGCCTAAAAAACAAGCCTCAATGGAAAATGTCGAAGAAGCCTTGAAAGCACAGGGAAGAGAATTTTCTTCAATTATTGCATCAGCTTTGCGTGAAAGCCAGCAAAATTCAGCACAGGCGATAATCCGCACCATTGAAAGCCTGAAAGGCACTGCAAATATAGGCAATAATTCGCCGAAAGTTGAAGATGTTATGAAAATGCAGGCTGATCTTTTCCGCGATATAGCACGCGCACAAAATCAGGAATTTTCAAATTTGATTTCGGCAGCTTTGCAAGAAAGTCAAAAACAATCGACACAGGCTATTATTGCCGCTCTCAGTCAAATGCAGGGAAAAACAATACCTTATATTCCTCAGCAGCCGCACAGCAATGCTAATTTTTGGCCAATGCCTGAAATGCAGCAACCGGCTGTTCAGCAGCAGCAAACGGTTAATGTTCCATCGGAACAAAATGTTTCTCTTGAACCCGAACCGATTATATCTCCAGACATAGACTATTCAATTGAAAATATCGGAGAAAGCCAACAGACCGAAATCGAAAACGCCAACAAGAAGAAAAAGAAGAAAAAGAAGAAAAATCGGGATAATTTACAAGAAAATCCGCAACAAGAAACTTCACAAGTTACGGAAACCCTTGAAGCTTTGCCGCAAAGCGAACTTCCTATTGTAAACAAACCTTTGCCTAAAAAGAAAACCATTATCTCAGCGCTTCCCGAAATGCCGGTTATCGAAGATAAACCGCAGGACAGCGCTTCAGATTGGGGATTCAGCACCGATTATAATTTGCCTTCAACTCCGGTTGTAACTGAAACTGAAGAGCAGCAACCGGATAATTTTGATTATAACAATCAAGAAAATGACGATAATTCACCGCAAGACTGGAATTGGGAATATCAGCCTGAAGGCGATACAGATAATCAAAACGCCGAAGAAACTTCATCTGAAGAAGGCAAAGACTGGGAATGGGATTATGAAGAAGTTCCCGAAGGAGAAGATATCGAAGGTACCGAAGGCGAAGATTGGGAATGGGATTATGAGGAAATTCCAGAAGATGAATCAAACGGCGGTTTTGAAGACCCCGAAGCTGATTTGCCTCATTATCAGGAAGATTTTGTCGAAGCTTCCGAAATTGTTATTCCCGATAACTTTGAATTATTGCTGGTCGGAATGGAAGACAATAACTTTCAAGATCCCTATCTTGAAAACAATGATAATATAGGATAAAATAATAAGAAATTCATTTACAATAATTCTGAGCTCAATTAGAATTATCAGCGTAAGGAGCAAAAGATGGAACCAAACACACCTGCCGGAAATGTTAACAAAGCCGATTTGTGGTATGTTGACAACTATATCTTGCTGAAAGACTATTACGATCGTACGGTTTCACGAATTGCCGCCCGCTGTGTCCGCAAAGGTAACATAGCTTTGGAAGATTATCCTTTTTATGGCTACCTTTTGGACGTATTGGAAGAAATCAGCGAAACAGGCGATTATATTTTGCAACACCGTGAGCTTTATCCTTACGTTGAGCGCAAAGTTGCCGGCGGAATGAACGGTTTTAACCGCACTTTGAGTGAATATAAAGAGGAACTCAGACGCAATTCCACTCCGGATATGATAAAAAGCGATGCGCGCGAAGTTGAAAAAATGAAGAAGGCTTTAGAAGTATCAGACAAAGCCGAAGATCCTACAGTCGGCGCAGGAATGGGGATGGAGCAATTAATGGAAAAATTGCTGCAGCAAGACACTGAGGCCCGCGAAAAAGTTCAGGCGGAATTTGCCGAAGCCAAAGCCCTCAAAGAAGAAGATAAAATATAAAAACGATTGAAAGAAAAACAGTATGTTAAAAGACTTGAACAATTGTAAAATTTTACTTGGAGCTGCCGCAATTTTTGCAATGTTGGGCTGCAAGGCTTCTGAACCTGAAAATATCCCCAATACGCAGCCGGAAAAAATTATCAGCATCGATCCCGCCGTAACGGCCAACATTGTTCAGCCGATTGATCCGAATATGGTACGCACAACTGAAGGAGCCAGTTCTCTTGATTTAGAAACGCCATTGCGCTGCCATGTCAATTGGAACACTCAGCAAATGATAACAACTCTTCCCTACAATCTGAAAGCTTTTAACCTGACTAGAAACGGTATAGATAATCCTCTTCCCCGTTTTGAAGTAACAAGTTTTTCATTTAAAACTATGCCTGCGGAAAAGGCATTATTAAAATTGACCAAAGAAGCGGGCATTAAATTGGTGGCAAAAGATGCTCCTTATGCCAGCATTTCGGCAGAAAATTTGCGCGGAGAACTTTCAGACGTTATAAAAATGATTACCGATGCCGCTGAAATTTATTACAGATATAATTCAGAAACAAAAACTTTGACAATTGGACGCAAAACAAACTTTACGCTTTATGTGCCTAAATCCCGTCCGATTATTTTGGCGTTGCTGGATGTTATGCGCGGAGCCGGCATCACCGATGTTACAACCGATTGGTCCGACTATTCTTTAACATTTGACGGTGATTATGATTTACAGAAAAAAATTCAAAAATTGCTGGCCTATTTTGAAGATAATCCTGTATTGATTGCTTATGATGTTAGTATTTTTAAGATTTATCCGCAAAACCGCCAACGCGAAATTAAATGGCAAAATATGCTTAATATGTTTGATTTCGGAACAATAAAAACAGCAAAAACCGGTGTTATCGGACGTGTTTTGACAACATCAAACGACATAAATATCGGAACATTGCAAAACTTTCTAGGCAGTCAGGCACGCGTTGTTACGGTAGCCCAAGGTAAATTTGTAGTTCCTAACTTGTGGATGTCACGTTTTGATATCGGAAAATGTGCTGATATCAAAATGCCAGAATCGCAGTTTTCACTTTTGGCAAAATCTTCTTTAATGCCGCAAAACCGCATTTTTTCAGACATAACGCTTGAAGGAACAGACGGACAAATCACACAATTTAACATTCGCAGCAAATTAGGCGAAAACTTTTTGATTATCGGTATTCCGAATGAAATTCTCGGTTCAAAATCACCGAAAGCCGAAACAATAGTCTTTATTGTTCCACGAATTATCAGAACAATAAAAAAACAAATTTCGTCAACAGCTAAATAAATTAATAGTTAAGAGGTAGAAAAATGGATAACATGCCAAACCGCCCAAGGTTTAAGAAAGTAAAAAGACCGATAAAACGTCCTGTTAATAACAGTGAAAATATGGCTGTGCCCGCAAAATCAACCGAAAATCCTTTTAATCGCAACAATAATAACAACGGTTTTAATCTTGATTCTTATCTTGAAAATGACAATTTGCCGGCTATGCCTCAAGAGCCAGTTCAAAATCGTATAAATCCGGCTTTTTTGGGAGAAGAAGAATATGATGAACCTCAACCCAGTTTGAGAGACAAATTTATGGTTGGCAACCTATTTACCAGCACGGCAATTATGGCTGCTGCAATTTTATTCAGTTTGTTCGGTATATTTTTTGCCAAAGTATTTTTAAGCTCTCCGACAACAGTACAAAATGGTTTGCAAGGCGTTGTCATTAATTCAGAAGTTCCACGGGGACGTGCACGTTGCGGTGTTGCCGAAAAAACTCAAGGATGCGTTTTGTATATTATGAATCCGCAGCGCCAAGATTTAAGCGGACGTGATTTTTACGATTTAGCAGCGCAATTAACCGGACGTCAAAGATTTATGATTGAAACCGGAAATATGCGCTATGCAAGCACTAAAATCCGCCCAGGGGAAATTGTTCAACTGAATATTCCTCCTTTGCAATAATCTTTACCAATCCTCTGCTAAACAGCAGGGGATTTTTTTCTTCACTGTCATCCCTTGAAATGCGTATGCATTTCATCAAAGGAGCTATGATGTTTAATGTTACAGGCGATCAGTTAAAAGGCATCAGTAATATTTGTTGTAAAAAATCGGAAGATCGCTGGACGATTTTGCTGAAAGCAAAATTGAGCGATGACATAAAGGGGAAGAGACAAAGTGAAAAGCCAGATAATCAACGAGCGATGACGCGTAGGGGGAAGCAGTCGCATTACTGAACATAAAATTGAGCGATGATTTTAAAAGCATTCTTCCTCATTGTCATTCCTCGTTTTTGATGATAGTCAAAAATACGGAATGACGGAAAAGAGAACGTTTTGGAGGGCTGAAAAAAGACAAAGAGAAAATACAAAAGTAAGAAAAATATCAAAAAATCCCCATTCAAAGCGGGGATTTTTTATTAGTTGTCTTGCTGAAAAACTGTATTTATTGAATATTGAGGCAAGATTACAAGTGGTTCACAATAAACTGAATATATTATGTAACTTCTGTAACTGCACGCAAGTTTCCATCACGGTTAATTTGCACAACACGCAATTTATGATGCATTTCTTCAATGGTTTTTTTACGGTCAATAGTTGGATATGAGTGCAAAATACGATCTACAAAAGCCTCATAAGCAGCGCTTGAACTTTCAGCGTGGATAGTAGCCAAACAGTTATCGTGTCCTGACCCCATCAATTCCCATAAAGCACCGGCATTATGGGTTGAAATTTCACCTCCGATAATCGCATCCGGTGTAAAACGAACTACAAGGTCAATAATGCCCTTATAATCAAACTGGTTTGTTTGTCCTGTACGCGACATAACAATGTGAACGCGGTTTGGGTGAGGAACAATAAGTTCGCGCGCATCTTCAATTGTTATAATACGTTTGTGAATATCCAATATTTTCAACAAATTATTTAAGAATGTCGTTTTACCGGTTGCAGTCGCACCACTGACTAAAATATGGTCGCCGCGCTTAATACTCAGCAATAAACGCTCATAAGGATCTTCAGGATCTTTAATATTTTTCAAAGGATTAATTTGATGCAGTTTTTCACCTTGTTTTAAGCCGTAATCTCCTAAACCGAAAGCGACATCATCACTATGCACACGAATAGCAATCGCCACACCGCCTGTAATATCGCTTTCATCATACATTACGTTTTTACCGCAAATTGCAGAAAAACGATGTTCTCCGGGTAATGTCGCATATACAACGGGAATCCCCGATGCCGGCTCAAATGGAAGCTCATAGGTATTTGCCACAATATAAAGCAAATCGGTTAGATATTCTTTGGTTAGCTTTTCATCTTTATACATAACCCAAGGATAGGCTCTTTTGCCACGCAAGCGAAGCCAAACCTGCCCCGAACGATTAATAGCAACCTCTTCAATATTTTCTTGGTTATACCAATAAGCAAGAGGACGAAGAACTGATTCCAAAACTTCAAAACTCATCTTTTTCTCCTCTTAAAAGAGCTGTGGAACATCGCTGCTTCCGCTCGAACTACCGCTATCTGACGGTACATTAGAACGGTTTGTGCTCACAACACCGCTACTCGGCGGAGGCGGCGTTGCGCCGGTTGGACGACGTTTTTTATTTTTAGCACTGGCAGATGCCGCGTCGTCAACCAAAGCCATTGCCGGTTGTGCATTACTGTTGTCCTCTTCGTAAACAACCGATCCGGCAGCAGATGATGACGATGAGCTTCCTCCGCCTCGACCATTCAATTTAGACTGGCGCTCAGCAGCCATGGCAGCGCGTTTATCAGATGTTTTCTTATCATCAATCAAAACATCTTTATATTCAGTATTATCAGATGCGTCCGCCTCATTATCCATTGTTCTCAGCCACAAATCGACTTTTGGATAAACAATAATTCTGGTGCCTGCCGGAATATATGTAATGGCTCTTATATTTGAACGATCCGACAAAATTTGGTTAAACATTTTTTTGGTGTCTTCTAAAAATCCTTCGCGGGCATCATTCATCGCCTGCTGTCTTGAATTTTCCGTATCACCATTATTTTTCTCACTGGTTGAAAACAGAATACCCAGACCATTGTTTGCTAAAGATGTAGCAAACGGCATTGCATATTTCTTAACCAATTGTCTGTCCAAATATCCCAGCACGCCGCCTCGGCCTTGTGCATCACCGGTTTGAGCGCTGCTGATATCAAACATTACTCCGTTCGGCAGAATCAAGCGATCCCACTGAATGGTTATACGAGCCGAACCGGAAGATTCTTCCGATCCGCCGCCGCCACCACCGCAGCTTCCCATTAACCGGCTGCCGGCTGGAATAATAACATTGCGTCCGTCCTCAGCATAAACATTACGTTCGACAAATGCCGTAACCGGAACTTCGTGTTCCGTATCAATAGAACGGGCAATAACCGCAGGAATCGGTTTATCAGCTAAAATCATCATATCCATATCAACCGGCCAAGTTGATATAATTTTTTTGAGTCCCCAATCTTTTTGTTTGCCGTCAAAAGCCTCACGGCTGTAATTTGTACTGATTTTTCCAACTTCCATATTTTGGCGGCGTTCCCCTTGAGCAGCGCTTAATGCGGCAGAACGTTGAACATCATAGCGCTCTCCGGGGCCATATCCGCCGCCGGGGCCTAAGTTTCCGGGACCTTTACCGGTTCCATAAGCTCCTCCTTCGCCAAAGCTTCCTGCCGGAACAAATATATCGCCCTTTTCCGTTTTTTTAGCAGATTCTTCTATACCAATCAACGAACCTTGATCGTCAACAACCAATCCATCAGGCAGCAATTTACCTAAAACTTTTCCGGCTTTATTTATAACACTGCCATCTTCAAGAATATCTCCCAAATATTCTCCATCCGGTGTTAAAGCAATGTTAACCGAACGTTTATAATCGCTCTCTTTTACTGTCAAACTTCCGACTTTCGGCAATTTAGGTTCATTAACAACCGGACGTTCATACCAATCAAGCTTGGTGTTTCCTATTACTGTACCATCCAAACTGATTGCAGAGCCATCTTGTGCCAACTGTCCGATAACATTTCCTTTGGCATCGACTATTTTATTATCAGAGCTGACATATCCGATAACATTTCCGTTCGCATCATAAATCGGTTGTTTTTTCTCTGCTTCGTAAAATTGCAAAGGTTTAGCAGTGGCTATAATTTGTCCGTCCGGTGCTTCAATATCCCCAGCAGCACCCAATGTTCCGATTGTTTCGCCATTATTATTTACAACATTACCGTCTAAGCGAAGCTCCCCGATAATTAAATTATTTTTGTTGCGAATATTAAAATCACGATTTCCTCGGGCAAACATTTTACCGCTGTTATCGACTGCAAAACCGCGAATCATTTTTCCCAAACGCTGATTAGCAAAAGATATTATGCCTCCGTCAGAAGCGATATAGCCTATTGAAGAGCCTTCATTATTGTACATATACATATCATATAGTGCATAACCGGATTTTTCGCCGCGGATAATAACGTTACCTTCAAAATCGACTTGTCCTATATTTTCACCTTTAGCAGAGATGACTTCAGCATTATTATTCACAGTTCCGATAAAACGACTATCTTTATCAAAAGCATAGCGATATTTGAACAGCATTCCCATATCAGAACCGGTTTTAGAATTGACAGCGCCATTTGGAAGCACATAACCTATATTTTGACTGCTATTGTTAACAACACTGCCATCAAGCATGCTACGTCCAATTATTTTGCCTTCAATGTTCATAACAGGTCTGATATCCACAACTCGACCGATTAATGTGTTTTGTTTATTGAACAACCTGCTTTGTTGGTTAATACACCCGAGATTTTCACCGGCATAGTTCAAAACTTTTCCGCCTGAAGATACCGTACCAATAATTTTGCCGCCGAAATCAGCTACACTGCCTGTTTTGATTGCAAACCCGACAACGCTTCCGCTTTCAGAAATTACATTGCCGTTAGGCAGCAATTTACCCATAGTGACTTCTCTGTAATTTTTAACTTCGCCGGAAGGTGTAACAACCCCCATAAATTCGCATTTATTATTGATAACGGGGACAAAACCAGCTGTTTCGCCGATAGCTGCTCCTGTATTATCATAAACAATTCCGTCAGAATTTACTTTTCCGACCGTTGCCGCTCCCGCATCTTTCACTAAACCTCTGTCGTTGACATAGCCTAACAGCACGCCGTCATACCCCAAAGCAATTTGATTAGAGGAAGCGCGCCCGACAACCGGCATATATGAAGTTACGTCATTATAGGATGAAGCAACGCTCATATCCGGCAAAATTTTAGCCATTGGCTTTAAATTCTTATCCAATATCTGATTACCGTCTGCCAATGTTCCTATATCTGTCCCTCGTTCATTAACAGCGTAAACAGCTTTGATGTTGCCGCCTAAAACGGCGTTTCTTTCATCAATATCTATACCATATTGAGTGATTTTTCCCTGTTGAACGGCTCCTTTATTTAACAATTCACCATTAGGAGAAATTGTAGCAAGCGGAGCTCCTCCCAATCCAAAAACACTTCCCAAAGCCACTGTCGTTCCGTCAATGCCGCCTTCAGGATTATAAACATAACCGAAAGGCGAAACAATCCGGCGGTCTTCTCCGTTTATAACAACAGAATTAATACCTGTTATTCCTCCGGATTGGTTATTTGCATTTATTACAACTTGATTGCGCAACACTGAACCAACAACGCGTCCGGCTGCGTTAACAGCAAAATTACCGCGCATTGTTCCCAAAGGAGTGCCCCCAGGAAGTATAACTTGTCCATTTTTTAACGCGTGGGCACGAAGTGAACCGCGATAATCAAAGATAGGACCGGAAACAATCTCTTTACCGATTTGTTTTCCTTCCAAATCATAAACAATATTCCATGGGCCTAAGCGTCCAATGATATTTCTGCCTTTGGCAATTTTTCCTTCCGGCATTATACGTCCCAAATATTTTCCGGAATTATCTGATGCCGTTGCGGCAATATCGGCCATAAAACCTATTGTATTCCCGCCGGTGTCGGCAATGCTGCCGTCAACCTGCAAATAGCCTATCAATTTTTCATTATTGATAACTTCACCGTTAAAAGTAACCAAACCTATATAATTTCCGGCAATATCAAAAGCATAGCCCGAACGGACAACACTGCCTATGACTTTTCCTTCATCATTATAAGCAAAGCCGTTTGCATGAATCATACCGATATTTTTACCGTCAAAATCTGTAATTTTTCCGCCTGGAGCAATACTGCCGACAAAACGACCAACAGAATCTATTACCATTTTTGAAGAAATCAATCTTCCTTCCAAAGTATAATCATTTCCGGTACGACGATAAGCATAACCATCGGGAGAAACAAAACCTATCGTTTGCCCTTGCAAATTTGCATACATGCCGTCACCGGTCAAACGCCCCATTGTCTGCCCGTCATCGGCATAAATCAACCCCGGAAAGAGTACGGCGCCCAATATGTCAAATCTATCGTCAACCACCAATCCGTTGGGCAGCACCTTACCTATAATTTTTCCTGTTGAAAGACGCACGGTTCCATCATTATTAACTTTGCCAAGCATACGGTTATCATTGCCAATGGCTATTCCCTGCGGAACAACACCGCCAATTAAGCGTCCTTCAAAATCGACAATCAAACTGTCTGCTGTAATATTGCCGACAAGCTGATTTTCAAAACTAACAACTTTTCCATCAGGAATTACTTTTCCTATCAAATCACCGTTAAAGTCAATAGCTGTAATTTCCTGCGCTCCGACATTACCGATGCACGAGAATAAAGCAATTGCAACAACATTGAAAAATTTAGTGATTTTGAATTTTAAATTCACTGTTAGTTCCTCCGATTTTTAGCAACTTCCTGAAGGGCATATCCTGCAACTCTTTTATCTAAGTTAATAAACGAACCGTTGCTTTTTAGATATCCTATAATTTTGTTTTCAGTATCGATAACAGAACCGTTTGCCGCCAAACGACCGACATATCTGCCCGTATTGCCTAAAACTGTTGCGCCTATTTTATAAATGCGCCCCAAAATTCCGTCATTGCCGTCAACAGCTAAATCTGTCGATAATGTATGTCCGACAACCGCTCCTGTATTGTCTTGAACAGAACCGTCAAAACCTATATATCCGACAACTTTATCATTGCCGTCTATAACCAGATCGCCGTCAACCACTTCACCTATAAGCTTACCAGATGTATTTAAGACATTTCCGTCAGGAAGCGTTCTGCCTATTTTTATGTTAAGGACATCATTAACCGAGCCATCAGGCGCAACAGCACCGATAACTTTTCCGCTAAAATCAATTACGGCGCCACGTCTAAGCAAACTTAAATTTTTATCTGTTGAGCCTCCAGGCAGAATTGCCGTAATATTTTTTCCGTTCAAATCAATAATATCCCCCAAAGAGTTCATATGCCCTTTATAGGTTCCCCAAACATCAAGAACAATTTCTTCAGGAATAACTTCGCCGACAATAACCGATTTGTTATTCAAAACTTTGCCGTCAGGCGTACTACGACCGACATTTTTACCATCAAGATCAATAATTTTGCCGTCTGATAAACTATAGCCGAGAAAAGCTCCGTCATAGCCGATTGCAGCGCCGCGCTTAATAAGACCGCCTCTTAACACGCCTTTGGTATCAAAATAAAACCCCTTTGCATCCAGCTTACCCAGTCTTTCGCCAAAACGATTGATAACATCGCTGTTATATCCTGCCATACCGACTACTTTTCCAGAAAAATCAGCAACTTGACCATATGCAGCCTGATGTCCGAGTCTGTGGTTGAAAAAGCTCATTCCATCGCCATACATACGGCCGGAGGAAACCCCTTTTCCATCATAGACGTGTCCATCAGGAAACAGTCGCCCAATTACGTCACCGTTTGAGGCGATTATTGTTGTTTTTCCGCGTAAAACAACACCGATAATCTGTCCGTTTTCATCAATAATGACATTGTTTGCCAATAAACGTCCGGATGATTGACCGCGAATAGGAACCCTTCCGCTTGGGTTAACCATATTTAGAAAATTTCCTTCCAAATCAAAAGCATAAGTGTTTTCCAAAACATGTCCGAGGTATGCACCTTTCTTATCGAAAACATCGCCGTATGTTCCAACACAGCCAACTGCCTGACCTTGAGGAGAAAATACCAATCCGTTTTCGGTTACTTTTCCGAGGAAGTTGCCATCATAAGAAACAGCTATACCTGAACGGGCAACGCCTCCTATAATGTCTCCTTTTTCATTAAGAACCGTGCCATCCGGATTTACACATCCGACATAGCTTCCGTTTTGACGTACAATGCCGTCTGATTCAACATCACCGATTTTTGTGCAGCTGTCGTCAAAAACCGGACCTGGGACAACAACTTCACCGATATAGCTCCCGCTGTCATCAGTAATAACGCCGTCGGCGTTCACCTTGTAACCAGTTTCTTGATTAGCTTTGCGGACTATACCGTCTTTTTCCAAATAACCGATGTTTTTACACCCCTGACCGACAACCAAACCACCGCGGACAAGACGAGCTATTATTTTAGACCCACTCGGATTTTTAACTAAACCATTAGACTGTATGCGTCCGACAATTTGTTTTTCATCATTTTCGATAGTGCCGTTTTTGTTTACATTGCCCAAAACTTCCCCTTTTGGAGTAATCGGTATCATTTGTTCCTGTATCAAACGTCCAAGAACCGTCTGTGTGCTGTTGATAATATTTCCTTTTTCATCAACATAGCCGATTACATTGCCTTCTGTGTCAAAAACTTCACCGTCACGGCCGACATAGCCTAAAATTTTACTATTTTTATCCAATAAAATTTTTGCAAAACCGCCAACCTCTCCGATTTCGTTTCCCTGAGCGTCAATAATTTTTCCAGATGGAACCATTTTACCGATAGCATCGCCGTTAAAGTTTACAACATTGCCGTTTTCATCAACATAGCCCATAACGTTGCCGTCTTTGTCATAAGCCAGTTGGCGAGACATTAGTCCTGCCTGTCCTATAACATTGCCGTTTTCATCGATGATAGTTCCGTCTTCAAGCATTTTTCCGATAATATTACCGCCAAAATCGCGCACATTACCGTTTTCATCAACATAACCGATTACATTGCCGTCTTTATCATAAGCCAAACGACG
>ENA-ORNT01000590-ORNT01000590.1-human-gut-metagenome-genome-assembly--contig:-NODE-590-length-26111-cov-12.377149_pt1 | contig 26111 bp, 19 predicted proteins | sample MGYA00242120_ERZ509032 | MGnify/ENA primary metagenome ERZ509032 (study PRJEB26280, sample SAMEA2338729) | human gut metagenome | biome: human gut; feature: human-associated habitat; material: faeces...
GCATCGAGCCTTGACTAGCAAATGCCGACGCGGGGACGCGTCGCCCCCAGGTTAGCTGGCGTTCAAGATAGAAAGCACCTTGCTGCCCCTTGTAAAAAATGGACAAATCCACATCGTTACACACTTAAAATCTAAGAAAATGAGAGAAAGCGACCATCTTATCCTCATTGCCAGTGGTAAAATCTGAGCAAAAGCCACCCACATCTGGCTCGTATCAATGAGCGGTGACAATGCTGCGAATACTGCAAAAGTCCAAGACTATGCGCTCTGCCTTCCGACAAAGCGCATGGGGCGACCAAGAACATTTCCGATAATGCTTCTGCCGTGTCACGAGATTGCCGAAGTAAGGCGCTTGCCACCGCCCCACATCTAAACCCTACCCATGTAGTCCACCTCTCCCACTCCTCCACACCCAAGCGCCCGAAAAAGCCGCCATGCGCACAGCAAGAGAGCCAATGCGCACGGCGGCTGAAAGAAAAATAGCCCGAAAGGGAGGGCTTGAGGAGGGAGCGTTACCAAAGTGCAACCTTACCAGCTGCACCCAAATCGAGAGTTGCAGAGGCAATTCCTAAAGCACGGAACACACGGCTTAGGGTTGGCAAAGTCATAATAGTATGCCCCTTCTCTAATCTTGAAATTTGTGCACGTTGCACTCCTATACGTTCACCCAGTTCTTCTTGTGTGAGTTTCTGGGTTTGTCTTGCTTTACGGATAGCTTCACCTAAGTAGTAAGCGTTTACTTCTTCCTTAAGCTGCTTCTCCATCGCATCACGTTCTTCTGTTCCTTTTTCTCCCCAAACGTCATCAACGAGTTTTGAAAGAGGAGTTAAATGCATCTGTGCCATATCATTCTTCTTTTTTCGTGGACATTTGACGTGTCGGCAACTGAAACTTTTCAAAACAATGTAGACTTTCAGCAAACCAGCCTTATGCAGACGAGTGTGAAGAGCGAGGTTAAGAATTGGTTCATGCAAGGAAACGTGGCTTTGGCTTACCACTGCAAACTATTTAATGCTGCTCTTAAAAGTGCCGTTGATTGGCAGCATGCCATGAGCAAGCTCACAGGTTTTCAAACCATTAACAGCATCAACCATCTGTACACCTTTACCAACCAATGGAGTTTGCCTTGGAACATGGTAATAGACACCGACTTGACTTACTATGTTCGGTCGGGTGATGCCGATCATTCTATGAATAGCCATGAATGGATATAGTGTGAGGGGGAAAAGACGAATTTGTAGAAAGAACTTGTGATAAGCCCCATTATCCCTTTGAACTGCCGGAGGGGTGGGCTTGGTGCAAGTTGGAGGATATTGCTTCTGATTTGTTATATGGTACATCAGAAAAATCATTGTCCGAAGGACTTGTTCCTGTTCTACGTATGGGTAACATAAATCGTGTAGGAGAAATAGACTGGAATAAATTGGTGTATACATCAAACCAAGCTGACATAGCAAAGTATTCACTTAAACAGGATGATTTATTATTCAATCGTACAAATAGTGCAGAGTGGGTTGGTAAAACTGCGATATACAAAGGAAATAAGAACGCGATTTACGCAGGATATATAATTCGAATACGCACGATTTCTGTCAATGCAGATTATATAAATTATGTAATGAATAGTTCATACCATCGTGATTGGTGCGACGAAGTTAAAACAGATGCTGTTAATCAGTCCAACATCAATGCTCAAAAACTTTCACAGCTTTATATTCCTATACCCCCATATAAAGAACAAGAAAGAATTGTCAATTCTGTACAAAGGTGGACTACGCTTATTAATAATATCGAAATAGAAAAAAGCGACCTTGCCCTTTCTGTAGCTGAAACTAAATTCAAAATCCTCGACCTCGCCATTCATGGCAAACTTGTCCCCCAAGACCCAACGGACGAGCCTGCCAGTGTACTACTCAAGCGCATCAATCCCAAGGCGGAAATCACTTGTGATAACCCGCAGTATGGAAAGTTGCCGAAGGGATGGTGTTTTGTACCATTACTTACTATCTGTGATTGTTATCAGCCAAAAACGATTTCCACATCGCAATTAAATGAGAATGGTACTTATCCTGTTTATGGTGCAAACGGTATAATTGGTAGATATAGCCAATATAATCACAAAGATGGAGAAGTTTTACTTACTTGCAGAGGAGCCACATGTGGGGAAGTAAACAAATCCCAACCTTATAGTTGGATAAACGGGAATGCTATGGTTATTCATCCTCTATGTAGTATGGATTATAATTTTTTATACTATTTGGCCCATACATTCAAAAAATATGAAGGACTAATTTCTGGTACAGCCCAACCACAAATAACGAGAGTCAATCTGAGAAATATATTTATCAGTTTGCCACCAATAAACGAGCAACACCGTATAGTAGCCAAAATAGAAGAACTATTCGCTCAACTCGACAACATTACATCATCGTTATAATTACCATATTTAGCCATCGTAAGTCCAATGCTTACGGTGGCTAAATAGCATTGATGCGATTACCAAGTAACTACCCTGTCAACTATCTTTTGCTGCTCACTTGCTGTGCGTCGTAGATAGATACGTGTTGTTTCGATGCTCTCATGTCCCATGAGGTCGGCAAGTAGGGCGATGTCGTTGAACTTCTCCAGGAAGTTCTTGGCAAAGCGGTGACGAAACGAGTGTGGATAGACCACCTCCCGATTGATGCCGTAGCTTTCGGCAAAGTGCTTTAGCTGAATGGCAATGCCACGAGTGGAAAGGCGGTTGCCTGTGCGATTGGTGAAAAGATATCCTGTTGTCAAGTCACGTTCTTTCAACCATTTTGCTGCTTCATCGCAAAGTTTCTTAGGAATATAGATACGGCGCATTTTGCCACCTTTACTATATAGGTCAAGATAGCCTACATTTACATGTTCCGCCTTAATTTGCAACAATTCGCTGACACGTGCGCCAGTGGCTGCCATAAACCATACGATGAAATACCATTGGTCATAACCATCGGATTTCAACTTTGTTTTAAGAAACTTGTAATCGGCATCGCTGATTACATTTTCCAAGAAGTTTTTCTGCTGTGCTTTAACAAACTTCATTCTCAGTTTTTCCTGTTTGCTAAACTCCAGAAACTTGTTTACAGCTTGCAACCGTAGGTTCACAGTTTGCGGTTTGAAGTTCTCCACCAAATATCCCTTGTAAGCCAAGAGATTCTTCTTGTTCACTTCCTTGTAGTGTTCAAGATAATACGTCACCGTCCATACATACGATGTAATCGTATTTTCTGCCAAATTTGTCTTGGCAAGATACGCTTTGAATTGTGTTATCATATTGTTTTTGTTTATTGAACAGGAACAATATAAGATAACGTATCCCGCATTATCGCAATCTGCCTAAAGGGTGGGCGGTATGTAGACTTGAAGACATTGTAGAAATATTTGACAATCTGCGCAAGCCTATAAACTCAAACGAGAGAAACTCACGCATAGCGAACAAGCATAAAGATGAACTTTATCCTTATTATGGTGCAACAGGTCAAGTTGGCCTTATTGATGCTTATCTTATTGATGGGACATATCTTTTACTTGGAGAAGATGGTGCTCCTTTTCTTGATAAAAGTGCGGTCAAAGCATATCCAATTGAAGGCAAATGTTGGGTGAATAACCACGCGCATATTTTGAAACCACTATGCGATTTTGATTATTTGATGTTCTATCTTAATCAAGTAGATTATAAAGATTATGTGAATGGAAGTACACGATTAAAGTTGACTCAAAGCGATATGCGTTCTATTCTTGTATTGCTACCTCCAATAGCAGAACAAAAACGCATATCAGCTAAGGTCAGAGCCTTATTTGATTTACTAGACTCGATAGTATATCACTTATAAATTGGCAACAATCTCATCGAGGGTTGTAAATGCTTCGTTAATAGCATTTACAATCCTTTGTTGTTCTTCATAGGGCGGTATCGGCACATCAATTGTCTTGAATAGCTTTTTATTCAAGTGTGGAATGGCTGAACCGACCTTATTCTCTCGCAATGTTTTGCGATGAAGGTTGATAACTTGTAGAACGTAGTCCGTGTACATGTTATCATTGATTGTCAACTGCTTAAACGTGCTGCCCTGATAACCCTCAACAGGAGTACGGAAAACCTCTCCTGAGTTCTCGCCATCTACCAATATCAAAAGTGTGTTTGCTGCTACATATTTGCCTGCTGACAAAGCTTTTGCTTCACGCTCGCCACGCAGAAACTTTACATCAAGATTAATTCTTTCAACGCCACTTTGCTTCTCACCATCAACCAAAGAGCACAGCATTTGCATAGGCGCAGCAGCCCACCCTTTAGGCAGATTGCGATAATGCGGGTTATCACAAGTGATTTCAGCCTTAGGGTTGATGCGTTTTAGCAGTTCGGTAGCTGGCTCGTCTGTAGGGTCTTGCGGTACGAGTTTGCCGTGAATGGCGAGTTCGAGAATTTTGGATTCTGCTTGCTTGATGCTTTCTTGCAAATCTGATTGTTCATGTTCAATTATATCAATAAAAGTAAACCAACGCTTTATTTCAGCTACAATCCTTTCCTGTTCTGCTACAGAAGGAAGTGGAACCTTTAAGTCTGTAAATATAACCTTGTTTACACGCTGCTGCCCTACAACACCCTTAAAATATTTTGTTCCTTGTGATATATACCATGAAGATTTAAACAAATACATATAGAATGGAACATAGACACCTAAACTTCGTAATATTACGAGTTCCGTTGTTCCCGTTCCAACACCATTTGGAAGTGAATGCAATATGCAAGATTTCAGATTTTCAAAGCATGGTGAAATCTTTGCAACTCCGATATCTCCATTCTGAAAATGGCAATATCCTTTCTTAACATCTTCCCATTTACGAGTTTCAAAAGAATGGTTTCCAGAAAAGCCATCTTCTACACAAGCCATCGGCACAAAGCCTACTTCTGTTTCATCATTAACTTCATTTTTAGGATTAAGCAAAAATAGATCAGACATTTCTGCCATAGTCCATGAATTAGGAATATCAAAGTCTTCATTCTCATAATGGGGCTTATCACAAGCAGCTTTTGACCGCTTGGTACGTTTGATTTTGCCTTCTTTGATAAGGCGTTCTTTCTCTGCCTTGATGCGTTCGAGCAGCACCGAGGCAGGTTCATCGTTCGGGTCTTGCGGTACAAGTTTTCCATGTATCGCAAGGTCGAGTATCTTTTGGCGTAACGCTTTTGTATTCATTCTAAATTATAGTTTGCAATTTGTGCAGTCAGGAACTGCACAAATGCTATTCGTTATTTTCCAGTTTCTTTAGATCCTCGTTCTCTTCAAACTCCTCAATCCATTCCTTCACCTTGGCTTGCAGTAAAGCCTTGTTGGGAAGATAAAGTTGATAGGCAGAAGCGTAGATATTTGCGTCTTTTGGCAAGGTAAGTTCCACGAGGGCATCATTCTTTTCTTTACACAACAGTATGCCTATAGTAGGCTTCTCAAAGTCTTGCTTGACATAGCGATCATAATAGTTGACATACATCTGCATCTGTCCGAGGTCCTGATGGGTAAGTTTATCTATCTTTAAGTCAATGAGTACATAGCATTGTAACAAGCGGTTGTAAAACACCAAGTCAACAAAGAAATGCTGCTCTTCAAAAGTAAACCGTTTCTGTCGTGCCTCAAAAAGAAATCCTTTGCCAAGTTCGAGCAAGAATTGCTGCATCTTGCTGATTATGGCATTCTCCAGTTTAGACTCCGAATAAATAGAATCGGGCTTCAATCCCAAGAACTCCAATGTGATAGGATTCTTTATGATGTCTGATGGTTTTTCGACCGTATGTCCCTCTTTTGCCAAGCGCATCACCTCGTCCTTATTGCGACTCAAAGCTAAACGTTCGTAAAGACTTGAAGCATATTGACGTTGCAATTCACGGAAGCTCCAATTCTGTTGATGACACTCTATTTCATAGAAGTTGCGTTCATCTGCATTTTCAATACGCATCAAAATAAGATAGTGCGACCATGACAGCGCAAATAAAGGCCTTGAAATATTTTCTGTATTTTGTATATTCAAGTTTCCTGCCTCATGCTTTGAATTGGCTAAACAGTGTTTAGCCTTTTTGCTTTCAATAGGACAAACACTGTTTGTCTTTTCTGAATATACGCTATAGAACTTCTTGGCATTTTTTAGTGTTGCGACAGACCAACCCTTTCCATACTTACCTGTTAGACGTACGGACAGATTTTTCAACACAGCCTTACCATAGGCAGCTCGTTTTTCGCCTTGCTGTTCATCTTCAATGATATACTTGCCAATGCCATAATAGGTATAAACCATTGCAGTATTAACAGTTGTCTTTACATGCCTATGTGCTTCATCTATCAGCTTTGATATTTTTTCAAAGAGAGCATCCTCTTGTTTGGTTATTTCGTTCATTTTTATATCCACTTATTTCATCTGCAAATTTTGCAAATGCGTTTGCAAAATCTAAATAGAAGAATTTGTCCAAATGCATCTGGAGAATTACGATATTTCAATCCTCTTTTATATCACCCAACAATTTCTCCAACTCACTCACCGCCTTGCTGATGCTCTGGCTTTGTTCCTTTATAGAAGCCATAAGTTCCGCCAAAGAGTGTTGTTCTTCCTCGCCCCCTTGCTTAATCCAAGTGATGTCGAGCGAAGTCTTGTCACGAGCGGTAAGCTCATCAATGGAATATTTGCGCCAACGTCCAGATGGGTTCGTATCTGCATCGTAAGTCTCTTTACGATCGTTAATATTCTCAGGGTTGTAGCATTTCACAAAATCATCAAGGTGATGACGTTCCAATTTGTTTGTAGCAAGCGTGTGTTTCACGTCAGTGCGGTAATCATAGAACCATACATCTTTAGTGGGCTGTCCTTTTGTGAAGAACAACACGTTAGCTTTCACACCCTGCGCATAGAAAATACCAGTAGGCAAGCGTAGAATAGTGTGCAGATTAAAGTCAGCGAGCAAACGTTTGCGGATAGTTTCACCAGCGCCACCCTCAAAGAGCACGTTATCAGGCAATACTACAGAAGCACGACCACCCACCTTCAACATCAGCATCATGTGTTGGAGGAAATTGAGCTGGTTATTCTTTGTTTCTACATAGAAATCAGGACGATTAAGTTCCACAGAACCAGCAGGACGTTGTCCGAAAGGAGGATTGGCAAGAATAACATCTACCAATGTTTTTGGTTCACGCTCCAACGAATCCTCGCATGAAATCGGACTGCGGTCAGTACCCACACCATGAAGATACAAGTTCATAGAAGCAAGAGTAACCACAAGCGAAGTGTTGTCAACGCCATGCAAAGCCTCGTTTCGGAGGAAATCACGTTTTGCCTTGTCAGCCGACTGATTCTTCATGTAGTCATAAGCCGTGAGAAGGAAACCGCCCGTGCCACAGGCAGGGTCGCATACTGTCTCTCCAATTTGCGGACGGATGCAGTCAACCATAGCTTTGATAAGGGGACGAGGTGTAAAGTACTGACCTGCGCCACTCTTTTTGTCTTGTCCGTTCTTCTCCAAAATGCTTTCATAGATAGCACCCTTCACGTCTGCGTCCATCACCAACCATTGCTCTTCGTCAATCATAGTGATGACCTTTTTCAAGTAAACAGGCTTGTCAATCTTATTCTGCGCTTTAGTGTAGATTGTACCAATAAGGTTGTCTTGTTCGCTGAGCACTTTCAATGTTTCTTCATACTGCTTCAACAGATCCAGTCCGTCGAGCTGAATAAGATCATTCCACTGATAGCCAGTAGGTATCGCAGAATCTTCTCCAAACATTTCAATATTCTCCGCGTCCATTTTCAGGAAAAGCAGATAAGTGAGTTGCGTGATATAATCAGTAAAGCCAATACCTTGTCCAGCAAGCGTAGTGGCGAGGTTCCATACTTTTTTAGTGAGCGATTGCTCGGTTGATATGTTGTTTGCCATAATTCAAAGTTATGCTGTTTTTCTTAAAACCACAAAATTAAACAAAGAAAGAAGAGCGTCATCCGCCTTCTGCTTAGTACCGAATGCAGCTATCATCTGAGCAGCCTGTGTTCGATCATCCTCGCGGATATCATTGATAGTACAAGCACCATTACTTGCCACATAATCAACAATCTGACTCATGAGTTGTTTCTGCCTGTCAGAGATTTCACGATGCCACTGACCACACCAAAGATTGAAATACTGCCGTGCGGTAACGCAAACGCTGTCAAGTTTTTCAATCTGTCGGAATGCAAAGCGAACCAATTGAATAATATTAGTAAGGGCATCGCTTTCCTCCTTTCTCGTTGTGCGTCGCACGTTACCAGGAGAAACAATAGCATACGAGTTCCAAAGCTGTTTCGTACTAAAACGATTGTTCTCCATTTTCAGTTTATTCTCCAAATCCTTCATCATGCTGAACGTGATAGGCTCGCCACTCTGATTGTATAAGATTCGTAAAGCCTCTATTTCGTCAGCATGGTCGCGGCAATACTTTTCAAAAGCCTCGGTAGTGTTCTTTGCCTCCTCCACAGAGAAACCCTTGGAAATAAGTGTATCCTCACCAGGCATGAGTGTGTTTACAAAACCAGCCGAAAGAATAAGAATATAGCGACGTACATCTGCATGATTGGCAATAGGAGAAACAAGTCCCTTACGCTCATTGTTAGGTTCATTGATATCGCTATAAGGCGGTAAGTTGCCATTCGCCAAAGCATCGTAGATGCGTTGTGCAATCGCATCCATAGAATCGCTTGCCAATCGTTCGAACTCCATACGCTGGCTGCCGTCTGCCTTATTGTGCAGACGCGACAAAGTAGCTGCAAGGCGTTTGAGGTACATATCAGGCAAGTTGCCGTGAGCAATACGCTCCAGCAGTTCCTTCAATGTTATCGTGATTGTGTCAGGTCCTTCACCTTGCTCAGGAATAGACATAGTATGCTCGGTAACGCCCACCGCATCCACAAGGAAGAAACAATCTTTGCTTATAGCGTTAGGAGTAACAGCACGCAACTGTTCATCGCCAATGGTACGCACACCACGCCCTTTCATCTGAATGAATAGCGGTTCAGACTCCACGTCACGCATAAACATTACCACTTCAAGCGGTTTCACGTCCGTACCTGTAGCCACCAAAGTGCAAGTAACAGCAATACGGAAGTCACGATCATTGCGGAATTGGCGAATCAGTTCATTGCTATCACCCGAAGAATAAGTAATTTTCTGCACATACCTATCCATATCAGCATTAGGGCATTTCTCTCCAAACACCTCTTTAGCTATGTTCACAATATTCGTGGCATGAGCCTCGTTGAGAGCAAAGATGAGTGTTTTGGGGAGATATTCAAAATTAGGCTCACGTTGAGGGTCATTGAACATTTCCGAGTAAACAGCATCGCGATATGTTGTAAGGATGAGTTTTATTTGAGAAGGATTGACAATAGAACGGTTAAGTTCCGTTTTGGTGTAATTCTTTGTCTCGCGTGTATTTAACTCTTCCGTTTTACCAGTATAGCGAGTTTCAACACGCACACGGTCCCCCTTCATAATAGCCCCTCCGTTTTCCGTTGCTTCCGTCTTAATACGATATACACGGTTGTCCACGTTCACACCATCCACGATACTCTTTTCAAGCGTATAGTTCACAATACGATTGTTATTGAAGAACGCCATTGTTTCAGGAATGGGAGTTGCCGTAAGACCAATAAGACGTGCCGTATCAAAATACTCAAGCACCTTACGCCAGTTACCGTAAATACTGCGATGACACTCGTCAATAATAATCATATCGAAGAAATCATGCGGCAAATTGGGATTGTCGGGGAGAACCATTTCAGTTGTCACATCTTCTTCATCATCATCGTCATCATTATCTTGAATATCTTCACCCTTTAACAAAGAGAACAAACGCTGTATAGTAGAAATAAGCACATTGCTATCAGACGGAATCTTGGCAGATTTCAAGCGTTCCACCCCAAATATAGTGTTAAATGCTTCGCCATTGTCGGTAAGGCGGAATGTACCAAATTCATTTTCAGCTTGTCGTCCAAGATTATTGCGATCAACGAGAAAAAGCACTCGTCGCATAGGAGTATAAGAAAGCATGCGATAGGCAGCAAGACAAGCCGTATAGGTCTTTCCCGCACCCGTGGCTAGAACCATAAGCGCACGGTTTTGTCCACTACGAAAACTCTTCTCCAATTCGGTAATAGCTTCATACTGACACTCACGTAATCCTTTTTTGTAAAGCGTAGGCAGTCCTGCAAATGGGTCGTTTATACCCAACAAAGCCACAATTTCCTTTGGTGTATGAATGCGGTTGATTTCCTCCCAATCCGTGTTCGATTTACGAAAATCCTGAAATAAGACAATTTTACCGTTTGACTTATATAAAAGGGGGATAGGCTTTTGCCATGTTTGATAACAATTTGGTACACTTTTAGCATAAGTGGTCACCTGATCACTCACCTTATCAGAATCAACATTCACTTCTTCGCGTTTAGCTTCAAGCACACCACATACCTTGCCGTTGATGAACATAAGATAATCAGCTTCGAGATTGCCTTTCAGCAATCCTTCACGCACAGCCACGGCTGTCATCGTAGGTTCGAACTCCTCGCGATTAACAACCAGCCAACCAGCATCAGCGAACCAGCGGTCTATTTTTACTCTTGCTTTCTCTTCTGGTGTCATATTTTATTCCTCCTTGTTTTCAGATAATACCATATTATCGGAAGTTGCAGACTGTAAATTTTCTTGTTGTTCTTCATTTAGCACATCTAAATTTAACAATCTTGCCACATCTACATTCAAAGTTTTTGCGATACGCAACAGATTTTTAAGGTCAGGCTGACTGGAATTCGTTACCCATTTTGAAATTGTGGCCTGATCTTTGCCTAATTGTTCGGCAAGCCATTTATTGCTTTTCTGTTCTTCAGCAAGCACTATTTTCAATCTATTAACCTGTTCTCTTGGCATATTTATATGATATATGCCACAAAGATACAATTGGAAAGCGAAAGGGGTTAATAATGTAGTCTATATTTTAGTGGGTTAAGATAAAAATTGGTGAGTTCGTCAACTTTTATTCACATAAACACCTCCATTCCATTTATTTCAAACACGCAGACATCACGAAACTGCCGGATTTCGTTGCTATCCAGCAGCTGAGAGATGTCCGCGTGTTTGAAATCAATGGAATGGGGGGATCGTAAGGAATGTATTCCAATATTGTGCATTCATGGAATAAATTCATTATTATTGCTGTCCGGTAAAACTTCAAAGAACATAAAATTCCTCCCCGAAGTCCTGTAAAATAGGACTTCGGGGTTTATTTTTTCAAAAGTAAGCCCCCTTAATCGAAAAGACTTAGTTCTGGCGGTGCTTTTTGCTCCTCCTTTGCAAGGAAATCATTCCAAGTTTTTTCGGGGTTTTCCATAAATGCGATAAAATCGACGTAGTACATAAGCATAAGTCGTACCATGGTAACAACTTGCGAGAATGCACAATGTCTCTTTATGCTTCTTGACAGAACCGTTATCAGCAGATTGGCTATTAGAACCACCCATGTCTGTATTTGTATGGCGTTGACGCTTTCCCCATAAAAGAAATGAAGCGGGAAGTTCTGTTTAAGTTGTTTGTATAACGACTCGATAGCCCATCTTAAGCGGTAAATTTCAGCAATGTCCTCAACCGTGAAGTCAAAGTTGTTAGTCAATAGCACAACTGGTTTCTTGTTCGCATAAAATATCTCCACCCTTCGTGCCTCATGGGTGAGTTCGCCTCTTGTAAAAAGCACTTTCTTGTCTATATGCGTCACTAGTCCCTGCGGGTTGATGTAAGTAAAGGATTCAAGTTCTTCGTACTTAAGGTTTTTCTTCATTTTGGTCACGTAGCACACACCTTCTTCGGTAAGACGTTGGAATTGTGCGATGTCGACGTAACCACGATCCATTGCCAAAGTGGAGTCTTTTGGCAAATGTACTTCCTTCAGCAGGTAATGATCATGTTTTGCGGCGGATGTGAGCTGCACCACCATTGGCACGCCTACATGATACTTCATTACCGTATGCACTTTCATGCCGCCTTTCTTCTTGCCTGATTTCGGGTGCCGCCCGACACCTTTGAGTATGTTGTCGAAGAGCGTTATTGTGGTGGAATCCATCATGTAAAGCAGCTTCTCCCAGTCTTTAGGCTCGTGCGTCTGCCCCTTATAACTCTTGGCAGGGCGGCTGTCCGCTAAAAACTTGGCATACTTCTCCAGCAGATATGCATAGACACTTGCAAAGAACTCCTGAGGACGACGTATATTGGCCTCTGCAAGCGTACTACGACGTACCAGGTAGTTCATTCCGAGGTGTCCGAGTTTGTGGGCCTCCGCCTTCATGCCTATCTCAAGTTCGCGCAGAGAATCAAAGTGTTTGAGTATACCGAACAGCATTACGACGAGATGTTGGAAGCCGTCAAAACGCTTCACATAAGCCTCACTTCCTTTCGTTTCGCGGCTTATTTGAAGAATTTTCTCCTTGTCGAGTAACTTTAACACTTGACTATAGACCGGCTGTCCGGTAAAATGGCTATCTTTGCTCATGGTTATATATTTTTTTAGCAAAACAAAGATAACCAAAAGGGCTGATACTTCGTGAGAAGTGACAGCCCTAATTTATTTTGCTTAAAAAAGTTTTACCGGACAGCAATAATTTGAAATTACAAATTTGTAGGACACAATGTTAACCTCTAATGATTGGATTTACCCATAACAACAAGAGTTACAATATCAAGGGGGGAAAAGTAGGGCTAGGGGTGAGGCCCAATTGCAGTTTATCGGTAATGTTCGTTTTTTTGTAAGAAAGAAATCCCCTTGTCACCCCGTGTGGGGTGCAAGGGGATTTCAAGCAACTATGGCTTTCTTTCATTCAATATTTTCAGAAAGGGAAAGTTTCGCGATGATTAATCGCGACGAGGACGACGAGGAGCGTGACCGCCTTCAGCGCCACCTTCGCGGCGTGGACGACGTGCGGGACGTTCTTCCCAACCTTCGGGCTTCTCCTCCAATACGCGGTGTGAGAGTCGGAACTTACCCGTCTTCTCATCAATCTCGAGGAGCTTCACTTGAATGGTATCGCCTTCCTTAATGCCAGCTTCTTCAACTGACTCAAGACGCTTCCAAGCAATCTCTGAGATGTGGAGCAAACCTTCCTTACCTGGCATGAACTCTACGAAGCAACCGTAAGGCATAATGCTTACTACCTTAGCGTCGTAAACTTCGCCTACTTCAGGAATGGCTACGATTGCACGGATCTTAGCTACAGCAGCGTCGATGCTATCTTTGTTAGGACCTGATACTTGAATCTTGCCTACGCCGTCAGCTTCTTCGATTGTGATAGTTGCACCCGTATCTTCTTGCATTCCCTGAATGATCTTACCGCCCGGGCCAATAACGGCTCCGATAAATTCTTTAGGAATATCGAAGGCCTCAATGCGGGGTACGTGAGGTTTGAGCTCTGCACGGGGAGCGGGCATCGTTTCAAGGATCTTGCCCAAGATGTGTTCACGTGCTTGTTTAGCTTGTGCAAGGGCCTTTTCAAGGATTTCGTATGAAAGGCCATCGCACTTAATATCCATTTGAGTGGCAGTAAGACCCTTAGCAGTACCCGTAGTCTTAAAGTCCATATCGCCTAAGTGGTCTTCATCACCAAGAATGTCGCTCAATACAGCGTACTTCTCTTCGCCAGGATTCTTAATCAGTCCCATTGCGATACCACTTACAGGAGCCTTGATGGGCACACCAGCGTCCATAAGAGCGAGCGTACCAGCGCAAACGGTAGCCATTGATGAAGAACCATTTGACTCAAGAATGTCACTTACTACGCGTACAGTGTAGGGATAGTCTGCAGGAATTTGGCCCTTGAGGGCGCGCCATGCTAAGTGGCCGTGACCGATTTCACGACGACCTACACCACGTTGTGCCTTAGCTTCGCCTGTAGAGAAGGGAGGGAAATTGTAGTGTAACAAGAAGCGCATGTAGCTCTTGTCAAGCACGTCGTCCACCATCTTCTCGTCTAACTTCGTACCGAGTGTAGCAGTGGCCAAAGCTTGTGTTTCACCACGGGTGAAGATAGCTGAGCCGTGAGGCATGGGGAGGGGTGATACTTCACACCAGATAGGACGAATGTCAGTAGTCTTACGACCGTCGAGACGCTTGCCCTCGTCTAAGATGCAACGGCGCATAGCGTCGCGCTCTACGTCGTGGTAGTAGCGGTCAACCATGGCATTCTTCTCTTCCAACTCATCGGCAGAGAGTTCGGGGTGAGCTGCAGCATAACGTTCCTTGAAGTCTTCACGAATTTGTGTGAAGGCATCTTCGCGTTGGTGCTTATCGTGGTCGCCAGCTTCGGCAATGGCGTAAGCGGGCTGGTAGCATTCGTCTTTAACTTGCTGACGGAGCTCTTCATCATTTACCTCGTCATCATATTCGCGCTTAACGTCCGTGCCGAGTTCCTTAGAGAGTTCCTTTTGCAATTGACACATAGGCTTAATGGCCTCGTGAGCGACCTTGAGAGCTTCGAGCAGTGCGCTTTCGGGCACTTCGTCCATTTCGCCTTCTACCATCATGATGTTCTCTTCCGTAGCACCTACCATGATGTCCATGTCAGCGTGCTTGAGTTGTTCGTAGGTAGGGTTAACTACGTATTCGCCATTGATGCGAGCTACGCGAACCTCAGAGATTGGGCCTTCGAAGGGAATGTCGCTGGCAGCTAAGGCAGCTGAAGCAGCGAAACCAGCCAATGCGTCGGGCATGTCAACGCCATCAGCAGAGAAGAGCGTGATGTTAACGTATACCTCGCAGTGATAGTCAGAAGGGAAGAGGGGACGCAATGCACGGTCAACAAGGCGAGAAGTCAAGATTTCATAATCGCCTGCGCGGCCTTCGCGCTTAGTGAAGCCACCAGGGAAACGACCTGCTGCACTATATTTTTCTTTGTAATCGCACTGTAAGGGCATAAAGTCTGTGCCGGGCTGAGCTGTCTTTGCAGCACAAACGGTGGCCAAAAGCATAGTGTTGTTCATGCGCAACATTACTGCGCCGTCAGCTTGCTTGGCCAACTTTCCTGTTTCGATGCTGATGGTGCGTCCGTCAGGCAACGAAACGGTTTTCGTTATCACGTTCATCTGATTGTTATTATGATTGTTGTTTTTTATTATCTTATAAGAAACGTGCAAAAATAGTAATTATTTTTCATGTGGTATTAAACTCTGCACCTTTTTTATTCACATACAACGATTTATGCTTCAAAAAAAAGACTTGCCAAGTCCCCATTGCTTTTGTTAGAGCAATGAGGGCTTGACAAGTCTTTGAAGTTTAGTTTATGTTGTAAGGTGTAATAAAAGAGAGGATTACTTACCTTTTTTAGCAGTTAGCTTTGTGTTGAGAATTTTGTAGCGCGGTTGTTGCTTCTTGCGAAGTTCAGCCATGTGTTGCTGACGCACGCTTTCGCCACGTGTCTTCCATTCCTCCATGGTGTAGAAGCGACCAGTGGCGGGGTCGAGATATTTAACTTCGGGAATGTAGGGCGCGGCTTTTGTATCCTGTCCGCCGACATTGCCAATGGGTTCAAGTTTGACAGCTGCGATGCCTTGGTTGACCATTCCCAATTCGCGAGCGGCAGCCATTGAGAGGTCTACCACGCGACCAGCAGCGTAGGGGCCACGGTCGGTTACGCGAACGATCACTTCCTTTCCGTTTTTCTTGTTTGTTACCTTGATCAAGGTGCCAAAGGGAAGGGTGCGGTGGGCGCAAGTTAAACTGTCTTTGTGATAGCGCGAGCCATCGCTAGTGCGATGTCCGTGAGCGCGGTTGCTGTAGAAAGATGCCTTGCCGTGCTGTTGGGCATAGGCGTTAGTGGTGAATGCGAATGTTACGAGTGATGCTAATAATACTTGTTTAATAGTCATTTGTTTTGTTTTGCCACGAGGATTGCCGACGATGCTTGTGCTGTGGCAGCTTAGCCATACTGCCTGTGCCGCACCATGGTTTGAACGGGAGGGGTGAACTTATAACAAGTCGAAAAGAACAGGAGGTAAAGAGTTTCATTATGCAATCACTATCGGCCTCAAATCTGCCTCAACTTGTCTAACTTCACGCACCGTAAATTCGGCAAATGCACGAGGGACAATTTGTGTCTAAAATAGACCTTATAAGTGTCCGCCCCGTGAGGTTTACGGCTGCAAATATACGCATTTTTCTTGGTTTGGCGAAACAATAAGTGCTGATAATCACTACTTTAACATTTTTGGCCGTTGATTTTAAGACATTCGTTTACAAGCGCCTCTTAGATAGCGCAAGGCTTACAAACTGTGTGAGAATAGGCTTTTGGACGTCCTGTCGCTTTGTTAAAAAGTATTGAATAGGCAAGAATATGCAGCATGTAACGAATAGAAGTGTTAAATGCTTTTTTAACAACTCTAAAAGGCTTGTTTTGGTGTAAAAAAGCATAGTTTTCAATTGCCTTTGCTTACACTTTGCGCTTTTATTGTTACCTTTGTGGCCAATGAAAGCAGATAAATTCATGACGCGAATATACACATTACTCATTGCGCTTTGTTGTACACTTGTCGTTGTAGCGCAAGATGCGTTGCCAACGGCCAATCCAACGATGACCTACGTAGACGCTGACGGACAGGAGGTGAGCGAGAGTCAGTACGACGGTTCGGCCCCCTTTCGCGCCACCTTTAAGGCTTGTCCTGAGAATGTGGGTGACTACACGCCACTTTATGAATGGCGCTTTACGCGGAGTGGCGAAAGCACCCCTTTTTTGGTGCGCTATGATGAAGACACAGAGTATGCCTTCAATCAATCGGGCACGTTCAGTGTTGAAGTGCGCATCAGTTTTGTGCAAGGCACCGACACGATAGCCTACGAAATGGACCAACCCTTTGCAGTGACCATCAGCGAGTCCAAACTTGAAGTTCCCAATGCCTTCACGCCCAATGGCGACGGTGTGAACGACGTGTTTAAGGTGAAGGACGGCTATCAGAGCATTGTATCGTTTAAGGCGATGGTCTTCGACCGCTGGGGTAAGAAACTCTATGAATGGACTGACCTATCGGGAGGTTGGGACGGCCGAAGCAACGGACACGATGTGCCCGACGGCGCTTACTACCTCAACATTCAGGCGCGAGGCGCTGACGGACGAAAGTATAACATAAAAAAGGTAATCAACCTATTGCGTGGCTATAACGAAAACGGCACGTCAACAAACTAAAGGTCAATGTCAGAACAAAAGATTGAAATATTAGGAGCACGCGTTCATAATCTTAAGAACGTCGACGTAACCCTGCCCCGTTACAGCCTCTGCGTTGTAACGGGGCTCAGCGGTTCGGGCAAAAGTTCGTTGGCCTTCGATACGCTTTATGCCGAAGGGCAACGTCGTTATATCGAAACCTTCTCGGCTTATGCTCGCAACTTTTTAGATAACTTGGAGCGCCCCGATGTTGATAAAATTACAGGTCTTAGCCCCGTAATCAGCATTGAACAGAAAACTACGAATAAAAATCCTCGTTCGACGGTAGGCACCGTGACCGAGATATACGATTTCCTACGTCTACTCTATGCGCGTGCTGGCGAAGCTTACTCCTATGTGTCGGGCGAACCGATGGTGAAATATACCGAAGAGAAGATAGTCAACATGATACTTGACGATTACGAAGGCCATAAAGTCTACCTCCTTGCTCCCCTCATTCGCAATCGTAAGGGACATTATAAGGAACTCTTCGAAAGTACCCGTCGCAAAGGATTCTTGACTGTACGCGTTGACGGTGAATTGCGTGAGATTACTTCGGGCATGAAGCTCGACCGCTATAAGAACCACGACATTGAAGTAGTGGTTGATAAGTTAGCCGTACAAGCCAAAGACGGCGAACGATTGACCAAAAGTGTGGCCGAAACGTTGCGTCAAGGCCATGGTATGATGATGCTGCTCGATGCTGCCGACCACCAAGTGCGTTTTTATTCTAAGCAGTTGATGGACCCCGTATCAGGCATCGCGTATCGCGACCCCGCTCCTCACAACTTCTCGTTCAATTCTACGCAAGGAGCTTGCCCCAAGTGCAAGGGGTTAGGCTTTGTAAGCGTAATGGATCGCGACAAGGTAGTGCCCGATCCCAAGCTCTCTATCAAAGAAGGAGGACTCGCTCCTTTAGGTAAATATCGCAACGCTTTGATATTCTGGGAGATACAGACCGTCTTAGCCGATTACGACTGCGATCTCAAAACACCCATCTGCGACATTCCTGAAGAGGCTATGGACGAAGTGTTCAACGGTCGTGCCGATCGTCTACGCATTCCCGCCTCGACGGCTCATACTACTGACGACTATTATGTAGAGTTTGACGGCCTTGTAAAGTACATTCAGCAAATGGCCGACTCTGAGATGAGTGCCGCCTCGCAGCGGTGGGCAGAACAGTTCTCAAAGACGGCCCTCTGCCCAGCGTGTCACGGAGCACGACTCAACAAGGAGGCCTTGGCCTATCGCTTTGCGGGCAAGACCATTGCCGAACTGAGCAATATGGACATTGCCGAACTTTATGACTTCTTGCAACACGTTGAGGCTGAACTCAGCACCAAACAACGCGCTATTGCCCACGAGATATTAAAGGAATTGCTCTCACGCCTAAAGTTCTTGCTTGATGTAGGACTTGACTACCTCTCGTTGGCTCGTTCGTCAATGACGCTATCAGGTGGCGAAAGTCAGCGCATACGTTTGGCCACACAGATTGGTTCGCAGTTGGTCAACGTTCTTTATATATTAGACGAACCGAGCATCGGGCTTCATCAGCGCGACAACGTGCGCTTGATTAATTCACTTAAAGAATTGCGTGATTTGGGCAACACGGTCGTAGTCGTAGAGCATGACAAAGACATGATGTTGGCTGCCGACTACATCGTCGACATGGGGCCCAAGGCAGGCCGTTTGGGCGGTGAGGTCGTATTTGAAGGTACGCCCCAACAGATGCTCCAAACGCAAACGCTCACCTCACAATACTTAAATGGCAAGCGCGAAATCAGCGTTCCTACAGTGCGACGCACAGGTAATGGCAAGACGTTGCGCCTCATTGGTGCGCGAGGCAACAATCTTAAAGGTGTGACGGTCGACATTCCGCTTGGCACACTCATCTGCGTAACGGGCGTTTCGGGCAGTGGCAAGAGTACCCTTATTAACGATACGCTGTTGCCCATTCTTTCACAACACTTCTATCGCTCTTTACGCGAGCCTTTAGCTTACGATAGCATCGAGGGCATTGACTTGATAGATAAGGTAGTGGCCGTCGACCAAAGTCCGTTAGGCCGCACCCCACGCTCCAATCCCGCCACCTATACGGGCGTGTTTGCTGACATTCGTTCGCTCTATGTCAACCTTCCTGAAGCTAAGATACGTGGTTACAAGCCTGGCCGCTTTAGTTTCAACGTACGAGGGGGCCGCTGTGAAGTGTGCAAGGGCAATGGTTATAAGACCATTGAAATGAACTTCTTGCCCGACGTGTACGTGCCTTGCGAGGCTTGCCATGGCAAACGTTACAATCACGAAACGCTCGAAGTGCGCTTTAAGGGCAAAAGCATCGCCGATGTGCTTGACATGACGATTAATCAAGCCGTAGAGTTCTTCGAAAACGTGCCCAACATCCTGCACAAGATTAAGACGCTGCAGGACGTTGGCCTTGGCTATATTAAGTTAGGCCAAAGCAGCACCACACTTTCGGGAGGTGAAAGTCAACGCGTCAAGTTGGCTACCGAACTCTCAAAGCGTGACACTGGCCAGACGCTTTACATACTTGACGAGCCGACTACAGGACTTCACTTTGAGGACATTCGCGTACTAATGGACGTACTGCAAAAGTTAGTAGAACGTGGCAATACGGTTGTCGTGATAGAACACAACCTCGATGTGATCAAAGTGGCCGACTACCTTATCGAAATGGGGCCCGAAGGCGGTCGAGGTGGTGGCCAACTCCTCTACGAAGGCACCCCCGAAGGCCTTGTCGAAAGCGGCGTAGGCTATACGGGTAAGTTTTTGAAGGACGAACTTGCGCGTAGCGAATGTGCAAATGAGTAAATGTGCAAATGTGGGCGAAATGTGCAAATGTGAGAATGTGCAAATGTGCAAATGGTCGCCTTTGTACGCGCAGATATTCAAACATTATTCAAACATTCTCACATCTGCACATTTGCACATTTGCACATTTCCCTCACATTCTCACATCTGCACATTTGCACATTTGCACATTAAAAAAAATATTATTCACTCTTAATAAATTCAATTTTCTATGTTCGAAGGACAACCGAAAGGCTTGTATGCCCTTGCCCTTGCCAACACAGGCGAGCGCTTTGGTTATTACACCATGTTGGCCGTATTCGTACTCTTCCTCAAAGCCAACTTTGGTTGGGAGGCAGGTACAGCAGGCGCCGTATATGCTTGCTTCTTGGCCTTAGTTTATTTATTGCCCTTGTTTGGCGGTATGATAGCCGACAAGATTGGTTACAGTAAGTGCGTAACTACGGGTATCATCGTAATGTTCTTGGGCTATGCTCTGCTCTCTATTCCAGCAGGAGCTGGCACAATCGCTGCAGCCCTTATGTTTGGTGCACTCATTATGATTAGCGTCGGCACCAGTTTGTTTAAGGGTAACCTTCAAGTAATGGTGGGCGACCTTTACAATTCGCCCGAGATGCAAGGTAAGCGCGACTCAGCCTTCTCTATCTTCTACATGGCCATTAACATTGGTGCCCTCTTTGCGCCCACTGCAGCCGTTAAGATTATGGAGTATGCACAGCACAGTTTAGGCGTAAGTGCTGCCGACTCTTACCACTATGCCTTTGGTGTAGCTTGCGTATCATTGATTGTGTCAATCGCCATTTATTATGGTTTCCAAGGCACATTCAAGCAAGTAATCGTTGCGCCCACTCGAAAGGACGCTGTCAAGACCACCGATGCTGCTGCCACTGAACCCGAACTCAGCAAGAGCGAAACGAAGGACCGCATTGTAGCCCTCTGTCTCGTGTTTGCCGTTGTTATCTTCTTCTGGATGGCTTTCCACCAGAATGGTTTGACGCTTACTTACTTCGCCGATGAATACACCCAGAAGCACGCTGTGGGCGTTGAAAGCATGCTGTTCGACGTTACCAACCTCTTGCTTTGCATTGTAATCATCTACGGTCTCTTCTCACTCTTCCAAAGCAAGACGGGTAAGGGTAAGATGATTTCAGCCCTTGTTATATTAGCTTGCTTGTGCGGTTTAGGTTATAAGTACGTCACACTCGATCCCAATGGTATTGGCATCGAAGCACCTATCTTCCAACAGTTCAACCCCTGCTTCGTAGTAGGTCTTACCCCCATTAGTATGGCTATCTTCGCATGGTTGGCCAAGAAAGGTAAAGAACCTTCAGCACCTCGCAAGATTGGTTATGGTATGTTAGTGGCTGGTATCGGTTACGTAATCATGATATTGGCTTCAATCGGTGTAACTTCAGCTGATCAAAACACCGTTTCGCCCAACTGGCTCATCACTACTTATCTTGTCCTCACGTTTGGTGAATTGTTGCTCTCACCGATGGGTATCTCATTCGTGTCAAAGGTAGCACCTCCCAAACTCAAGGGTACGATGATGGGTGGTTGGTTTGTAGCCACTGCCGCTGGTAATATGTTGGTATCTATCCCCGGCTTCCTCTGGGGCAAAGTGCCTTTGGTAGTTGTATGGGGCGTATTAGTTGCCCTTTGTCTAATCTCATTCATCTTCATCTTCAGCGTGATGAAGAAGTTAGAAAAGGTTTGCTAATTCTATATAAACACATAATTACGGCCTCAGTCCTCTTTTAGGGCTGAGGCCGTAATTACTTTTACAATTTGTCGAAGAGGAAATAAATATTAATGTCTATTCGTTAAATTCAAGTTACAACTTTCTTGAAAATTTTGTAATGCGCAGAGTTTGCATTACTTTTGCATATATAATAAATAGACTCAATATGCGTAAACTACTCTTTACCTTCGCGCTCTTTGTTTTAGCGCTCACAACGCTCACCTCATTCACAACACGAGGCACAGCAGTTGACCAAAAGCGTTATGCCCTTTATGGCGTAGCCTTTTATAATCTCGAAAACCTCTTCGATACCTTACACGATGCGGGTAAAAATGACTACGAATTCTTGCCTAATGGCACGATGAAGTGGGGCAAGATGAAGTATGAGGCAAAGTTACATAATATGAGCCGCGTACTCAGTGAACTCTGCACCGAGAAGCTGCGTAGCACGGGAGCGGCCGTTATCGGTGTGTCAGAGATTGAAAACTCTAACGTGCTCGATGATCTCTTGAAGCAACCTTCACTCGCAGGACGTGGTTATAAGTACGTCAACGTTTCCAGCTACGACCGTCGTGGTATAGAGTGTGCCTTCTTCTATAATCCCAAACTCTTCGATATGGAACGCTTCTTCTGCGTACAATACAACTATGGCCCCACCAATAAGGTAGACGACCCCATGGTAGGTTTCTATATTGACGACAAAGGCAAAGTGCAAGCCTATGACCACCTACAGGGCGACACTACCTACATCACTCGTGGATTCCTCGTTATGGAAGGAAAGTTGGCAGGTGAAAAGATGTTCTTCATCGTCAATCACTGGCCCTCACGTGCAGCAGGTGACGAGGTGCGTCAGCGTGCTGGTTGGCAAGTACGTCAGTTGAAGAATGCATTGCAAAAGAGCGAACCTGGTGCCAAAGTTATCATCATGGGTGATATGAACGACGACCCAGGCAATAAGAGTATGACGACTCAGTTGGGCTGTAAGAGCGAAACGAAGGATGTGAAGGAGGGTGATATGTACAACCCGTGGTATAACACCCTTTATAAGGTAGGACAAGGCACGTTGATGTACAATGGTAAGTGGAACCTCTTCGATCAAATTGTAGTGAGTGGCAACCTAATTGGCACAGATCGCAGCACCTTAAAGTATTATCAACACGCCATCTTTATGCCTCCCTACCTCTTCCAACAAGAGGGCAAGTATAAAGGCAACCCCTTGCGCACGCATGCAGGTGGTGTATGGCTCAATGGCTATTCTGACCACCTTCCCACCCAAATCTATTTGGTAAAGGAAGTGAAGTAACCCTAAACGTTCGATACAAGTAATATAGGGGCGAGTCTCATAGACTCGCCCCTTTTTGTTGGGAAAATGTGCAAAGAATACATTCGCTTTCGCGCACCTTTTCTCGCCATGGTAAAATGAAAGCAAGCTTTCTTTTGCTCATTTGGCTTAACGAAAAGGTTTTCTTAAAATTGCACATCGAAAAACGTGTGCAGAACAATAGAAAAGCCTTATATTTGCAACGCGAAGAATAATCCTCTCTTTATCCTATTATGATTATAGAACAACCCGCTTGTTTCTTGCGCTGGCTCTATCCGCGAGCCCTATGGCGCATGAATCCCAACGAGCATGCTGTATATTTAACGTTTGACGATGGACCGATACCCGAGGTGACACCTTGGGTGCTCGACGTACTCGACCATTATGGCATTAAGGCCACATTCTTTATGGTAGGCGATAACATACGCAAACACCCCGAAGTCTTTGAAATGGTAAAAAGTAGGGGACATCGTTTGGGCAATCATACCTATAATCATATAGGCGGTTTGCGTCATGGCATACGTTCTTATATGCGTAATGTCGAAAAGGCCAATGAATATTTACAGACCGACCTATTCCGTCCGCCTCATGGCTGGCTGAAGTGGGAACAGTATATACGTGTGATGATGAAGTACCGTGTGGTGATGTGGGACCTCGTCACGCGTGATTATTCCATGCGTTTGAACGGTCGTGATGTGCTGCGCAATGTGAGGCATTATGCGCGCAATGGCAGTATTATAACCTTCCATGATTCCTTGCGTAGCCAAGACAAACTGCTTTATGCCTTGCCGCGTTCTATTGAATGGTTGCAGAAGCAAGGCTATGAATTTAAGGTATTGCCGTAAAAATTGCGGTTTATCTGCCTAATTGCAAGTTTCCTAAACATATGTCCATACGTTTTCAAAACCTTTGATTTATCTTTCATGTTTCATTTTTATGTTTCAACTTATTGAATATCAATCATTTAGAAAAATGAAACATACGACTTTTATGTTTCATTTTTAGTTTCATGTTTCATTTTTAAAAACACTGAGGGAGCGCTTTCACGCTCCCTCAGTGTTTTTGAATTGCTCCCACAGTGTTTTTGTTTTTCTCCCTCAGTGTTTTTTAAATGAAACATTGAAACCAAAAATGAAACATAGAAGTCGTATGTTTCAGCCTTCAAAAGAATTGATAATCAATAGGTTGAAACATAAAAATGAAACCTGAAAGCAAAAAACACCATTGGTAAAATATACGTAAGCCAATGCCTATTTAGGACGTTCTGAAACAGTGTGAGCAAACTAAAGACTGAATTTACATATTGCTTACGAACGCTTTAATCCGTTCCGCACACTTTTCCATGAGCCATTTGGGCGTTGAGGTGGCACCACAGATGCCAACACTTTCAGCATTGGCAAACCATTCAGGCTGTATGGCTTCGGGGGTGTCGACAAGGTAGGTGTGGGCATTCACCTTACGGCAAGCTTCGTGCAGTACACGACCATTCGAACTCTTGAGCCCGCATACGAATATGACTACATCGTGTCGTGCTGCAAACGTGCGGATGTTGGGTAGGCGGTTGGCTACTTGACGACAGATGGTGTCGAAGTAGCGAAACATCGTTTCACTTTCGATATGTTGTGTGATATAGTCAACGATTTGACGAAAGCCCTCTAACGGCTTCGTTGTTTGCGAAAACAAGGCAATAGGACGTGTAAAGTCCAACTGTTCAGCCTCATTTACCCCTTCTATTACAATGGCTTCACCATTCGTTTGCCCAACAAGTCCTAACACTTCGGCATGGCCACGCTTGCCATAGATGACGATTTGTGGTCGCGGATTTTCACTATATACTTTCTTAATGCGGCGCTGCAACTGCAATACCACGGGGCAGGTGGCATCAATAATGCAAATGCCCCTTTCATCAGCCATTTCGTACGTAGCAGGTGGCTCACCATGCGCACGCAGCAACACTTTCGTGCCTTCGGGCAGTTGGTTCAGTTCCTCGTGCGTAATCGTTTGCAACCCCGCTTGGCGCAAACGCTCGCACTCGCTACCATTATGTACAATATCGCCCAAGCAGCAGAGTGACCCTGCTTGAGCCAGTTCTTCTTCAGCCTTGCGTATGGCAGTAGTCACCCCAAAGCAAAAGCCCGATGATTCGTCTATTTCGATGTGCATGGTACTTTTTAATGTGAGAATGTGCAAATGTGCAAATATGAGAATGTGCAAATGTGCAAATGAAAGAATGCCTGGTTAATATGAGAATGTGAGAATGTTATAACTCAGCCACCTAAAGCGACCATTTGCACATTTGCACATTCTCACATTTGCACATTAACTAAACATTTGCACATTAACTAAGCATTTAAAAAAGCGTTAGTTTAACTTAAAGTCAACAGGTATCGTGATGCGCACGTCAGTCGGTTCGCCCTGTTCGTTCGTTCCGGGTTTCCACTTCGGCATACGCTTTAGTGCGTCCATGGCTGTGCGATAAATAGCCGAGTCGAAAGCGTTCTTTACGTCAAAGTCCTTTGCGTAGCCGTCTTTACCAACGATAAAGGTAAGTGTTATAGAACCTTCTTTTTTAGCCGTTATGCAGTTAGAAGGATAAACGATGTGTTCGTCCAGCCACTTCATAAAGGCGCGCAAGCCTCCAGGGAAGTCAGGCATTTGCGACACTTGCTCCGTAGGCACCACCTTCTGTTTGGCAATAGGCAGCGTCTCATCATGAATGCCCGTTGTATCAACTATCGGTGTCGTAATCACCTTATCCTCAGGGTCGTAGTCTATTGGGCCGTCCGTGCCTATCACTTCAAGTGGGGGCAGTCCGTCTACTATCTTGGGGTGTGCGGCCGACTTCGCCCCTGGTGCCGTACGCACAGTAGGTGCTTGTCGTGCAGTAGCTAAGAACTTTACTTTGTAGCCTTCCTTCAGTTCAGCCGGTTCCGTCCGGCCGCAGGCCACCCC
>ENA-ORNT01000592-ORNT01000592.1-human-gut-metagenome-genome-assembly--contig:-NODE-592-length-26099-cov-5.386538_pt1 | contig 26099 bp, 21 predicted proteins | sample MGYA00242120_ERZ509032 | MGnify/ENA primary metagenome ERZ509032 (study PRJEB26280, sample SAMEA2338729) | human gut metagenome | biome: human gut; feature: human-associated habitat; material: faeces...
CTGATACTGGTTCAGCTGAGAGCCAGATAGCATTGTTCTCATACCGTATTTCCCACTTGACGGAGCACTTGAAGAAGAACCGTAAAGATCATACTACCGCAAGGTCTCTGACCAAATTGGTAGGTAAGCGTCGTGCATTGCTCGATTATCTCTACGACCGCGACATCAATCGCTATCGTGCTATAATCAAGGCTCTCGGTCTGCGTCGATAATCATCGCACAGCGAATTGCACAAAAGAGTTAATCCCGATTGGCAACGCCAGTCGGGATTTTTTTATGCCTGAATGATATACACGCCGTCAACCGAGCGCACAGATAAAGGCGAGACCAGAATAACCGGTCTCGCCTTTTATATCGACAGACTATATGTGTTTAGTCATAATCCACATCCGGCTCGGTATAATCGCATGGGGCATCAAGACCATAAGGGTCATCAGAGTCAGGCTCGGCACCTTCACCTGACGAAGTGTCCGTACCGGAAGTATCTACAGGACTACCCTCTTCAACATTCTGATATGCAGAAATGTCTATGTTGTCGGTATCAAGATTGCCATATACCACATATATCTCCGTTCCGGCATTAGCAACGAAATATGCTTGCTGCCCGACACTCACCAAAACGGCATTCTTGTTTTCCTTCAACACCTTTCCAAGTGACTTCACCTTATTTATAAAGGCGGTGGTGAGTTCTGCCATCTTGCCGTCAAGCAAATCCTGCTTCTTGATCATAACACTTATCTGACTCGGCTTTATATCCTTGAACTTATGCCCTACCGTCTTTGAATAAGAGAAGAAAGTACCTTGAACCTGTTCCTCGATAGCCTCAGCGATGTAATCATCGAAGATAGCATCCACATTGATATCTATTCTCGATAGAGTCATTCTGCCAGACACAGACTGGTTGTAGACATATCCCCTCGCTTCGTCTGTCACCGAACCGTCGCACACCCTTCTCATTGTAGCCACGGTATTCTCTGCATTCTCTCCTACCGTCAAGCCAAGCATTCCGTCCTTACCGAGATTGAAAGAGTTGACGAGAGCATTGACGTCTACATACTGACTATAGAACCTGGTGTCTCCCAACGACTCGTCATCAATATTATATATGTCAGTCTTCACATTCTGATCCTCACCCTTGCTATTGATGAATATCCAGTTGTTCTTGTCGCGCATCACGGCAGCATACTTGCCATAGAACCTGCATGTGATGTAATATTCATCCGTGCCAATCTGATTCTCCTCCATATCGATAAGCGTATACTGGGAGTCCTTGCGGTCTTCACGGGCAAAGAGATAGTCTTTCTTGAAAGCAAAATGCAACGTCTTGTACTTCGGACGTATCAGCACATTACCGTCGAAGTCCATAACGCCATACCCGTCACCATCGAAGAATATGAACTTACCGCCAAGCACCTCTGTTATGTCGCGTACCTTTGAGGATGGTCTGAGCACCCACTCTCCGTCAACATCCACAAGACCAGCCTGCGACTTGCTGCCCGACTTGTCATAAGCCACCATGACACCCTCACTGAACTTACCGCCTATATTATAGTCTTTCTTCAGACTGACCTCCGAGAGCACACTGCCGGAGGTAGAGAGTACCGTATACTTCACCTTCGAGACTTCATCGTCGTTGGCAAGATACTTCTCGTACTTCTTGTGTATAGCGACAATCTTTCCGTCGTTAGGCATGCAGACTTCAACATATTCCGGCTTGATGACCACATCGCCGGACTTGTCAACAAAGCCATAATACTTTCCAGCCTTTATGGCAGCCAGACCTTCACTGAAGTTAGTACACTCCGTAATCTGCTGACCGTCCACATTACCAAGCGTCACCTTCACCTCGCCATCCTTATCAACAAACTGTATAGGCTTGCCGTGTTCCACCACCGGAGCCACACTCTCTATGAAAGCTCCTGCCTGGTCATATTGCGTCTTGCCTATCTGTTCCGGCTTGGCGTCAAGACCATACAGCTCCCATTTGCCGTCACCGTTCTTTGCCCAATACCTGCCATGCATAGCCACGGTAGGTTCATGTTTGAACTCTCCCGTGAACAACACATCGCCATCCTTGCTTATCATTCCCCAGTTGCCGTCCTCCTTATCTCTGAACGGCATGTATTCTATGCTTAACTCATTGTCGCATGACGCAAGGAGACCGACAAAAGCTAACAATGCTATAATCTTTTTCATCTTATTATATTCTATATTGTGATTAACTCAATCTGAATGTTACCGGGACGGTATATCTCACCCTTACCGGTTTTCCATCCTGCATTCCAGGTTTCCATCGTGGCATCACAGACACGACACGCAGAGCCTCCTTATCCAAATACTGATTGACACTGCGAACCACACGGGCATTGGTAATGCTGCCGTCGGTGCCGACGATAAACTGCACGATGACTCTTCCCTCTATTCCTTTCTCCGCAGCTCTTGCCGGATACTTCACATTCTCGGCAAGCCAACGGTTCAAAGCTCCCGCACCACCGGGGAAGGATGGCTGCTGTTCCACCAAATCATAGACAGCAGATGAGCCGGATGATGAATATGTCGTCACCTGTGCATCTGCATTGGCAAGGGTTTCCACACTGCCATGAGCACCAAAATAAGCTCCATAAACGCTGATCACCCACGCACTTCCTGTCTTTGTCAAAGAATAGTCGTAGTATTCTCCATCCGCCCATGGCAACACGAACTTCGTTCCTCTATAACGGTGCACCTCGTCAAGCTGCGTCTGAAGATGCTTCTTTACCGCCTCGTTAAACACGGTTATACGCATTCCACTGAAATCAAGAGTCTCACAATTCTCCACCATACAACTGATGCCGTTGCCTGAAGGACGTACACTCTCCGGATTACTGCCGGAGAAGGTGCTGTTGATAGTCCATACATAATGGTTGGAATCATTAAACGGACCGACATGGGTATACGTAAAGCCCCTGGAACAGAGCAATGTGCTCATATCACTTACCGATGCCATTGACAAGATATCAGCAACCGGTATTTTGTTTCTTACTTCCGAATAAGTATAGTTACGGGAAGCATGTGACACCGTTGTTCGTCTCGATACGGCAGATTTATTTGTCGTTGTATTCCTTACCGTTGTACTTCTTGCCGAGGAACCACCGGTTGCACTTTTTCTCGTTGGAGCAACAGTCGTCGGTTTTCTGGTAGGCACTGGAGAAGAAGACTTAACAGCTGGTGCTTTCTTGGCTGGCGTTGCTGTCGCTGTCGGCTTCTTGGCTGCAGGGGCAGGTGTCGTCCTCTTGGCAGGTGCTGCCGCACGCGGTTTCTTCGTCGGCAGCTTGAATGCTTGCGGATAAGCGACATTCACGCATAACAGCAACACACCCGTAAATACATATTTATATATATACTTCATATTTTTCTTCACGTTATTTATGGCACAATGTTCTAAGATGCGGCACTCTTTGGGTTCGCTCCCCACTTATTGTCGTCACAACCACTGTCCTTTACGGCAAAAAAGACAACGATACCCCATGCTATGAGCGTAATGATTCCGCATGCAAGATACAACAAGTTGAGAACTGCTCCGGAACCACCATAGAAGGCTCTCTCCAGAGAATACACCTCATCGACAACGCCAAGCAGTCTGAGACCGTTAAATACGGAGAACACAAGCGAAAGTCCTATAAAGGCAAAAGCAATAATGTCTGGGGCGTCTGAGTCGTGAAGTCGTCTTACCACCGCAGATGCCACAAGGGCTGTCCACCCAAGCACTGCCAATGCTCTCAGATATGGTATAAAGAGGAATACGACAGCTGCTACGGAAACGACAAGAGTCCACCACCAAAATTCTGAACGTCGCGCACGTCCACCGAAGTTCATTATATTACCTACCGCAAGTTTTACTGCAGAAACGAAATCAAGCGACGCTACAGTTTCTCCAGTCTGTGACTGATACTGTGGCTGGGAAACAGGTTGTGGCTTTATCGGCTGACTGACCGGTTCTGGCTGTACTACTGGTTGTGGTACAGGCTCTGGTTGTTGAACTTGTTGTGAATTTGGTTCCGGTTGAACAACTGGTTGCTCAACTGGCTCCGGTTGAGCGATAGGCTCTGGTATTGGCTCTGGTTGTACTACTGGTTGCGGAACTGTTTCCTGTTGAACAATTGGCTCTGGAACTGGTTCCGGTTGAACCACTGGTTGTGGTATTGGCTCAGGTTGAACCACTGGCTCCGGAACTGGCTCCGGCTGAGCCACTGGTTGTGGTATAGGCTCCGACTGAACCACAGGTTGCGGAGCTGGTTCTTCCTTAGTCTCAGCTACAGGAGTTGGTTGTAAATCTTCAATTACAGGGACACGTGTACCACACATGCCACAGAATTTATGTCCGGGTGGGAGCTTCGCCCCACAATTAATACAATACATAGGCTCTTAGTTTTAAGTTATATTCTTGTTGTTCTAATGTCTTTTCATCCACGTATGTCGTCTTGCCAACTGTCTTGCAAGTTGAAAAACCACGAAACTTCAGTTGTATTACAGTTGTGATAAGTTTTAGTATGCAAACTTACATAAAAAAAGCGAATTATCCTCCTATTTTATAGAAAAGTTGAGACCATATTGTTTGGGGCTACTTTCATTGAGAAAATATAGGTATTTCGTGTATATTTTAATGGGCGTCATCAAAAGATACAAAGACTTCCACATCCACTATTTCATTTGGACAATGACTATCTTTATATAAAGGAGAATAATCCTTTAAATTTTCTTTTCTTAGTAATGATATTATCTCATAACAAGCAATTTCTTTTATAGTTTTCCCATAACATCCAAAAATGTTCACCAGACTATCTTTCAATGATGTTTTTTCTAATGCTTTGTTGATATCAGCATGTTTTATTACATTTAATTTGTTTTCTTTTTCCAGAATTTCAGATGTTTGTATAGCAATATCACACCAAGCACTTAAATGGAAAGAAAAGTGATAAAGCTTATTTAGATTATTATTCTTCGAAGCTACAGAAAGACATTGCTTTATCTCATCAATCATTTCCGCACTTGTTGGACTTCAAAATATTTTCTCCCGAGGCTTCCTAAAACCTCCAAAAGCTGTTGTGTCATTTTCATCTTTATGCATATAGCGAAAGAAGTATTTTTCATTTGGACTACGATAAAGTTCCACACAAAGTCCATAATAATAAACAGGGCTGAATATACATGAACATTGTGATGTGTCCTTATCATAACAAACAAAATATTCCTTGTAACCAAAATCTAATTGTTTTATAAACACTTTCTTTTCGTTTTGTAACGATTGTGTATCATTACAACATATAGTCAAAAAAACTATAAAAAACAATATCAGGATATTTTTTCTATCTTCCATATTTCCAAGTTTCTGTTATTGTATTAGGGTAATTCTTTTTATCATTGTAATAAGTATATGCTGCTCCTCCAGATACTTCATTATAAAACACATCAACATGTCCTGTTACGTCCTTTAAACTATTTTGAAAAACGATGCCGTTTTTCATTATATCATAGTTTCTAAATTTACTGTTGCAAATATAGCATTTTAAATTACAACACAAAAGAAATCGTTACAAAAAATTACATTCCACTACGATGTAAAGAGTAACAGGCAACAGGATATATATACGCAAAAACTGTATAAATATGCCGTACGTTTATCGAGGCAAAATATCACCTCTTTTTAGAAGTTCGGCAAGTCATTTTAAGAAAGTCGGTAACTTTCCAATAGAAAGTCCGTAACTTTCTCATGGAAATTACGTAACTTTCTTTTTTCGCCTAAATAAGCACGTTTCAAGAAGTGAGGAAAAGACATCAAAAAATATGTATCTTATTCCTCCGAAAGTGAATAAAGATACATAAATACAGATATTAAAAAAATCATGTTTCCACCCGTTCCATTTATCAGAACAGGTGGTCTATGTCTGTTTGGGAAAGTATTGCTATAATAGTCTTGCCGTCAGGAGCGTAGTTGACATTGGCGGAAGCGAACAGCTCGTTCACGAGATTCTCCATCTCTTTGTTGTTCAGCACCTGTCCATAAGGTATTGCCGCATCACGGGCAAGTCCGAGAGCCACCGTATGGTTTATATCCTCATCCACGGAAATGGTATTCTCCGATGCCAAAGCCACTATATCATTCACCAGACTTATCGGGTTCAAGCCCTCAAGACCGGACGGAATGCCGCCGATGGCATAGCTGCCCCCACCGAGGTCGCTGAAGTCGAATCCCAACGTCAGCATATCGGGCATTATCTTCTGAAATACCACATTGTCGGCAGGAGAAAACTGTATCATCTCCGGAAAAAGCATCTTTTGGGTATTGCCAACCTTGTCTTCGAGCTGCTTTCTGTAGCCATCATACAGCACTCTCACATGCGCCCTGTGCTGGTCAATAATCATAAGTCCCGACTTGACAGCCGTCATGATGTATTTTCCTTTATACTGGTAATGCGCCGGAGACTTGTCTTCTATCGTCGTCCCACCATTCAGCGCCGATGCTATTGTAGCGGAAGGGGCAGTTGCTGCAGGTGGCATCTCGTCTGTCTGGAAGAGAGCTGCTTCATCAAAATCCCCCGGCTGCTGCATGTCATTGTCGCCCTGTGCGGCAGCACCGTCATACAGCTGTTCCCAGTTTGACGGCACTGACGGCTGACGAGGATTGGTGTTGAAGGGGTTATACGACGGATTGAAATCAACCTTCGGAACGGCGAAGCCGAAGTCATCCGTCTGCTGTTGGTTGAAGACCGGTATGTCGGGCTTGCCTTCCGTGTCGAAGTCTATCGAAGGGACATCATTGAATTTTCCTAAGCTCTCCTTCACAGAAGCCATCAGTATCTGCCATATCGTCTGCTCATTCTCGAATTTTATCTCCGTCTTTGTAGGATGGATATTTACATCTATATCTTCTGCCGGCACATCAAAATAGATGAAATACGGTACCTGTTCGCCAGCAGGAATAAGTCGTTCGAAAGGTGTCATCACGGCTTTGTTGAAATACGGATGCTTCATGTATCTGCCGTTGACAAAGAAATACTGATGTGCGTTTTTCTTCTTCGATGCTTCAGGTTTGCCGATAAAGCCATGTATCTTACATACTGTGGTGTCCACACCGACAGGAAGAAGACTCTGGTTAAGGCGCTTTCCGAAGACATCTATGATACGCTGTCTGAAGTTCTCGCCACAGGCACGCAGATTCAGCAGCTCGGTATCGTTGCTGCGGAACGTGAAGTGTATCTGAGGATACACAAGCACTATGCGCTCGAATGCCATCATAATATTGTTCATCTCCGTAGTGTTCGACTTCAGGAACTTTCTTCTTGCCGGAACGTTGAAGAACAGGTTCTGAATCAAGAAGTTACTTCCCACGGAACATGCCACAGGCTCCTGGTTGAGTACCTTGCAACCTGAGATGGAAAGAGATGTACCTATATCGTCTGTCGCCTGACGGGTTTTCAGTTCTACCTGCGCCACAGCGGCTATCGAAGCAAGGGCTTCGCCACGGAATCCCATGGTGTGCAAGGAGAAGAGGTCGTCAGCCTGACGTATCTTTGACGTGGCATGGCGTTCAAAGGCGAGTCGGGCATCTGTGTCAGACATACCCTTTCCGTCATCAATAACCTGTATTGATGTCTTTCCCGCATCGACGACAAGCACATCAATGCGCTTTGCTCCTGCATCAACGGCATTCTCCACCAGCTCCTTGATTACGGAAGCCGGACGCTGTATAACTTCTCCGGCAGCAATCTGGTTTGCCACGGAGTCTGGAAGAAGCTGTATTATATCGCTCATATATACAAAAAATCTTACTTTAACGCTTACGAAGAGACATCACTCAAGAGACTCTTGCTTTATCTCGTTTCCTTCAATACGCTGCAAGGGGGCTGCATGACGGGAGATGTTCTTCAGTTGTGTACCATTCTTCTTTCCCCTCCATTCATATATATCATCCTTGCTCAGAGGGCGGATATAATCGAACCACGTAAAACCGTCGAGCTTATACATATTAGGTGGAATCTGTGTCATCGGATACCATGTTCCATCTGTCTTTGAAGTCCATATCTTCTGCAGCTGACGGTCTTTCATGTACATCCTCATCGTGTCAGTCTCGATATATACCAGTCCCATCAGCGTTGAGTCCTTGTCGTCAACAGGATAGTATACCGACCGCACATTACCTATTGCCTGTGTCTCCTCAATCTGTCCTTTAGTGAAGAATGCAAACATCTCTTTTGACGCGAGCTGGTTATAATGTTCCTTGTCTGGCATCAGCTCTGCTGAAAGGGCTTGGTTTATCACATGGGCGCGGTCTATTGTGGAGTCTTTCATATATACCCTTATCTCCTCACCAAGCAGCTGGCGTTCGCCGTTCCACACTATAGGGTCGCGATACATTGTCATACATGAGTCCTTGGTGTTATACACAAGAGAATCGCACACCGCCTGAACATCTGTTCTATAGGCACGCACCTTATTATAGCAATGGGCTGTACGATAGACGGAATCGGTATTCAGATGATAGGTTATCACCTTCACTGTGTCGGAATGTACATACAGGGTGTCTTTCTGTGAATATTCAAGCATTACCGGGTTATCTGTAGCAAGCGCAAAGCCATTCTTCTCGTTATACCACAGATAGTTGCAATACAGAGCGTTCTTCTTGTCTACATCCTTGTATATAACATTGTGATATCCCTGGCTTACTCCTCTCTTCTCATCATAGAAGAGACTGTCGCCTGTTATTTCCTTCCCCTTGTTTGTCATTGTGGAACGACCGTAGAGGCGTGCCCTTCCTGTGTTGGTATTGTAAAAGCCACTTGAGGTATGTATCACACTTTCTTTGCTCTTTATTACGGAAGGACCTACGATATTGGCAAGAGACGTACGGGTGTCATAATGCAGAGTGTCTGTAGTAAGCACGAACTTCGGATTCTTCAGGTTCACACTATAGTTAAACACTGCCTTGCGTGTCTCGGTATTGTATTCTCCCCAATCGCTGACAAGGACATTGTTCTTGTCTATCATCTTTCCGCCCTCGAAGAAATAACCCACATTATACAAGCGGTCGTAATTCAAGCTGTCGGTATAAAGTGTTGTTGCCCTATGCTTCAACACCACGTTGTGTCGTGCCTCTGCCATCTGGTTGTCACCGTCATAAAAGGCATAGTCGCTTTTCAGCGACAGGGTATCTCCCTGACGCATGTGTACATGTCCGAAAGCCTTGAAGGAATTTGTCTCTTGGTAGAAATATGCACTGTCGCATGTCATCCTGGCGCCTTTGTGCAAAAACGCCACATGTCCGTTCAGTATCTGTGCGCCTGGATTTGCCCCATACTCATCAAAGCGGAGCATGTCGGCATGCTGCAGATATACACGTTCGTCGGTCTTGTGGCGCTGACGCTTTCTTGGTGCCATACGAGACTGCGCCATACATAGTCCAAGCAGGCATAGAACAACAACCAACTGTATTCTATGCCCGCTAATGAATTTTAAACAATTGTTATGAGAAATCATTTAGTTCTGACTTACGACCAAGTTTATTTTACCCATCCTTCATATTCGAAATTACAATTCTTGTACTTATCGTTGATTCGAATATATGTTGTCTTTATCTTCTTCTGAATCCAGTCTTTAAGGAAATCAGCACGGCGCTTTGACAGTACGATGGTCTTCATTGCCTGGAAGTCTTCGGTTATCGTTGCACGATGGGCATCTATTCTGTTCACGAGTTTTGCTATCACGCACACTGTCTTACCCTTGCTGTTCACCATTCTGAAGGATTTTGATATCTCGCCAACCTTCAACGTATCCACTACACGGGCTATCTCTGTCGGGAGGTCGCGCATTCTGAACTTACTTGTAAATCCGTCTTCCGACTGGTTTGCCATCAAGCCGTTGTTGTTCTTCGTGTCCTTATCGTCAGAGAGATACGAAGCGGCAGCCTCAAAGGTGAACTTGTTGGCACGTATGTCATCTGCTATCGAGTCAAGACGGTTTTCTGCCTTTTCCAATGCCTCCGGACTTACTCTCGGAACTCTTAATATATGGCGGACCTTTATCTTGTCGCCTCGCTTGTCGATGAGCTGGATGATATGGTAGCCATATTCCGACTCTACAATCTTTGAAATCTTCTTTGGGTCTGTAAGGTTGAAGGCTACGCTGGCAAAAGCAGGGTCGAGCATGCCACGACCTACATAATCGTCAAACTCTCCTCCCTGTCTTGCCGTACCTGGGTCTTCGGAATATAGTCTGGCAAGAGCAGCAAATGAGGTTTCACCTTTTGTGACACGCTCTGTATAATCGCGAAGCTCATTCTTGATTCTGTTTATCTCTTCCGGAGCGATGCGTGGAGCCTGGGTGATGATTTCAACCTCCACTTCTGTGGGAATGAGAGGAAGACTGTCTTGAGGCATCTTCTCAAAATAACGACGTACATCTGCCGGCGACACCTTTATGTCTTTGACCAGATTGCTCTTCATCTTCTCTATCAACTGATGATTACGGAAGTCGTCGCGAAGACTCTCCTTCATCTGCTTCACGGTCATCTTCTTCCATTCCTCAAGCTTCTCCCGGCTTCCGGCATTGCTTATCCAATAGTTGATTTGCTGGTCCACGCTTTGGGAAACATCCGACTCCGTAACCTCGATACTGTCGAGCGCAGCCTGATGAAGGAACAACTTCTGTACGGCAAGCTGCTCCGGAATAATGCAGTCCGGATCACCATTCCACTTCATTCCTTCCATCTCGCCTTGAATACGCATCGCCTCAACGTCCGACTTGAGGATAGCCTCATCACCAACTACCCATACCACCTCGTCGATGATGCTGTTTTCATTCGCCGGCGCATCTTCCGCCACCTTCTTGTCTGAAACAGTATCCGTTTTCAACTCATCGTCTGAAACTCTTGAAACAAAACGACTTGCCTCACCACTTGCGGCAAGAAGAAAGCCAAATGAAGCAGCTATACAAAAAGCTGTTTTTAGTCTGTATCTCATCTAATTGATTTATTCTGATTAATTAGCTGCAAAGATACGGAGTTATTGGGGATTCACAAAGTTTTTTTTACTAATCTCTGTGAAAACACTACATACTCTATACCAATTTATATAGAAAAATCCCATAATTAACATTAACTATGGGATTTTATCGTGATTTTTAATTGTTATGCTTATTTACGGTCTTCAAGACTTCTTCGTTTACGACTACAGGATATTTCTTTCTGAGTTCTGCCACCCACTGCTTTTCAAGCAGGTCCTGATAGTCAGCTGTCACAAGTCCCTTAACGTCGGTATAGTCCTCAGGACCCTTCTTCAGAATCTTTCCATATACAGCATCAATCGGATAATTTTCAAGAGGCTTTACGATGGTGTCCTTCTTGAACACTTCCTTGTCTATCAAGGCGTTGTCACCTTTCTTGAAGATTCCCTTCTCAACACGAATACGTATTACGGTATCATTGTTGAATGTGGTGCGGAGCTTGTCTGCCCATTTGTCAAAAGCAAGTCCCTTGACACAGTCTCTTACAGCATCAACATCGGCTGCATTCTTCACATGATATGCCATTCCCTTATAACGTGGTTCCGACCATGCATATTTCTTCTTGTTCTTCTTGAAATAAGCTGCGAGACCTGCATCGTCCTTTGCTGCCTTATCCCATACGTTGCGGTTGCTGATCTCATAAAGCATCAGTCCGTCGTGATACTCACGGATAAGATTCTTCAGGTCGGAATCCTTTGCTGTCAGCTCTTCTGTGCGCTGGTCAAGCACATCTTCCATCTTCAGCTTTCCGTCAGAAGCCTTCACTATTCTGTTTATACTGTCTCTTGCAACCTTGTCACGTACGTTACGAGATTCCAGGAAACGGTAAATGCTTGTCTTCAAGCTATCGAACGGCTCAAGCTGCTTACGCTCTTTCATATATATAATATGGTAGCCGACAGCGGAAAGAATCGGCTTTGACATCTGACCGACTTTCAGTGCAAAGGCGGCATCCTCGAACTCCGGCAAGGTCTGTCCTGGCTGCAGAAGCGGAAGCTCTCCTCCTCTGCGGGCTGAACCCGGGTCCTGGGAATACTTCCTTGCCATCTCAGCAAACTTCGCACCAAAGCCAACAGTATCTGCAGGCACCTCTACGGTCTTGCCTTTTACCTTCTTGACTGTCGGTGCAATCATGGCATTCAGCACGTTATATACCGAATCAGCACGCTGTGCTGCCTCTTTCTTCTGTGCGTCTGTAGCGTCTTGAGCAAGGTAGAACAAGATATGGGCTGGCTTTATAAGTCCCTTGTCACCTATTCGTTTCTTTGTATCATTATACACCTTTCTTGCCTCGGCATCGATATCTTTGTCGCTTACAAAGCTCGGACGTATCTGCTGATCGCGGTATGAACGAAATTCTTTTTGGAAAGAAGAAAGCGTATCAATCTTTGCATCATACGCGGCAGCAACCTTCAACTTATAGTTGATAAAGAGGTCTACGTATTCTTTTACAGTCTTCTTGTCTATCACACCCTCGGAGTTGTTCTTGTTATAAGAATACTCGAATTCCGATCTCGACACAGGTTGTCCGTTGATTGTCATTATAGTAGGATCTTCCTGTTGAGCGCAAGCTGCTCCACTCACAAGGAGCATAACTGCTAACAATGATTTGAATTTCATTCTCTTTATAATATTTCTTTTGTTAATACTACGTTATAAAATACAGAACACAAAGATACAGAGATTTTTTCAGTCACGAAACATTATACGCAACTTTATTGTTTTTCTCTGTTTCTTTGTGTTCCTATTTCACGCTTTATGCGTTTTTCCTTGTGATTTCAACTATTCCGGACGAGAATAGTTAGGTGCCTCACTCGTAATGGAAATATCATGAGGATGGCTTTCAAGCACGCCTGCATTTGTGATACGGACAAACTTTGCTGAATGCAAATCGTCGATTGTATGCGCTCCGCAATATCCCATACCTGAGCGAAGTCCTCCTACAAGCTGGTATACTACCTCCTGGAGTGTTCCCTTGTAAGGCACACGACCTGCGATGCCCTCCGGAACGAGCTTCTTGACATCCTTTGTTCCTGCCTGGAAATAACGGTCCTTCGAACCATTCTCCATAGCCTCCAGACTTCCCATTCCACGATAGCTCTTGAATTTACGACCGTTGAAGATGATGGTGTCGCCAGGGCTTTCCTCTGTTCCGGCAACGAGAGAACCGATCATTACAGAACATCCTCCGGCAGCAAGAGCCTTGACAACATCACCGGAATAACGGAGACCGCCGTCTGCTATCAAAGGAACACCTGTTCCTGCAAGGGCACTTGCCACATCATATACAGCACTCAGCTGTGGCACACCGACACCTGCAACGACACGTGTGGTACAGATTGAGCCAGGACCGATACCTACTTTCACTGCATCTGCACCGTTCTCTACGAGCAACTTCGCAGCGGCTCCTGTTGCCACATTACCCACTACGATATCTACGTTAGGGAATGACTTCTTAGCCTCAACAAGTTTCTCTATTACATATTTTGAATGTCCATGAGCTGTATCTATGACAATGGCATCTGCACCGGCATTGACAAGAGCCTGCATACGGTCAAGGGTATCAACGGTGACACCGACACCTGCTGCAACACGCAGACGACCTTTATCATCCTTGCATGCCATAGGCTTGTCTTTTGCCTTTGTTATATCCTTGTATGTGATAAGACCTACGAGATGGTTGTCACTATCAACTACCGGCAACTTCTCAATCTTGTTTTCCTGAAGAATCTGTGCGGCAGCACTCAAATCTGTCTTAATGTGGGTTGTTACAAGATTCTCAGAAGTCATCACCTCGTCAATTTTACGGTCAAGGTTACGCTCGAAGCGCAAATCACGGTTTGTTACGATACCGACAAGATGCTGTTCGTCGTCTACTACCGGTATACCTCCGATATGATACTCTGCCATGATATCGAGAGCCTCCCCTACTGTTGAGCCACGACGTATTGTAACAGGATCGTAAATCATACCATTCTCGGCACGCTTTACGATTGCCACTTGTCTTGCCTGCTCCTCTATGCTCATGTTCTTGTGTATAACACCGATACCTCCCTCACGAGCTATGGCAATAGCCATTGCCGACTCGGTTACAGTGTCCATTGCCGCTGTAACAAAAGGAACGTTCAACTCAATGTTACGTGAGAACTTGGTTTTCAACTCTACTGTGCGTGGCAGTACTTCTGAATAAGCTGGGATAAGAAGGACGTCGTCGAATGTGAGACCGTCCATCACAATTCTATCTGCAACAAATGATGACATAATTTGTATTTAAAAAATTTATTGCGTGCAAATTTACCACAATTTTATTATATACTAAACGGTTTTGCTGATATTTTTTTCACGTTAAAGGTATTTAACGCGAATCTCCAGTCCATTCTACTTATAAATGAACTGGAGACTCTCTATTTATCACTATATTTTCACTTTCAGCAGTTGCTTTAATTAGCCATTTCAGAGAAGAACTTTATACGCACCAGACGCACCTCGTCCTCCGTATAATCTCCTCCCAGCTCGTCAAGAGCAGTATCAAGATCATCCGTTTCGCTCTCTCTGAAATAGTCATAGATATCATCTACGTGATCATCATCCATCACGTCTTCAATGAAATAGTCTATATTGAGCTTTGTCCCGCTGTATACTATTGTTTCTATTTCCGTTAGCAGGTCCTCGAATTCAAGACTCTGGGCATCTGCAATATCATCCAACGGCACCTTACGGTCTATGCTCTGTATTATCTTCACCTTCAGCATTGACTTCTTCGGCACAGTAAGTATGCGAAGGTCTTCCGGTCGGTCTATATCATTGTCTTCACAATGGCGTTTTATCAAAGCGACAAATTCTTTTCCATATCTGTTTGCCTTGCCTACTCCAACGCCCTGGATATTCTTCAACTCGTCGAGTGTAATAGGATAAACCGTTGCCATCTGCTCCAATGACACATCCTGGAATATAATATATGGTGGAATACCAAGCTTACGACTCGTCTCTTTTCTCAAATCCACAAGCATCTTATACAACACAGGATCGAGGGCTGCCGTCGGTTTGTCACATGAAGCTTCCTCTTCCTCTTCGCCAAACTCTGCATCCTTCACAACCATGAATGTCTTCGGATGCTTCAGATATTCAAGTCCGTCTGACGTCAACTTCAGAACTCCATAGTTCTCTACATCCTTCTTCAGGAAACCGGCTATGATTGCCTGGCGGATAACAGGGTTCCACATCTTGATGTCACACTTCTCTCCTTCTCCAAACTCAACGAGAAGGTCATGCTTATGCTCACGGATATCATCCGTATCACGGCCTTTGACAAAATCTATAACATATTCCTGACGGAAATCTTCTTTCAAAGCCTTTATCGCGCGCAGCACTATAACAAGTTCTTTAGTGCCGTCAATCTTAACCTTCGGATGCAGACAGTTGTCGCAATTGCCACAATTGTCCTTGGCATACTCTTCTCCGAAATAATGCAACAGCATCTTGCGTCGGCATACAGATGACTCTGCATAGGCTGCTGTTTCCTGAAGCAGCTGTCTGCCTATATCCTGTTCCGCTACAGGCTTACCTTCCATAAACTTCTCCAGCTTACGCAAGTCTTTATGAGAGAAGAACGCTATACACTTACCTTCTCCTCCATCTCGTCCGGCACGTCCGGTCTCCTGATAATAGCCTTCAAGACTCTTCGGTATATCATAGTGTATGACGAATCTCACATCCGGCTTGTCTATACCCATGCCAAACGCTATAGTAGCCACTATAACATCTATCCTTTCCATCAGGAAGTCGTCTTGTGTAGCAGAGCGGGTTGCCGAATCAAAGCCGGCATGATATGCCGCAGCCTTTATATTGTTAGCCTGCAATACCGCAGCAAGCTCCTCTACCTTTTTTCTCGACAAGCAATAGATGATACCGCTCTTGCCACTGTTCTGGCGGATGAACTTCACGATATCCCTATCTATTTCTGCTGTCTTCGGACGTACCTCATAATAAAGGTTAGGTCGGTTAAAGGAGCTCTTGAATTCCGTGGCATCCATTATGCCAAGACTTTTCTTTATATCCGTACGGACCTTATCCGTCGCAGTTGCCGTCAAAGCTATAACAGGGGCATTGCCTATATGATTGATGATTGGACGAATCCGTCTGTACTCCGGACGGAAATCATGTCCCCACTCCGATATACAATGTGCCTCGTCTATGGCATAGAAGGATATCTTCACCGTCTTCAGAAACTCCACATATTCCTCCTTCGTCAAAGACTCCGGTGCGACATACAGCAGTTTGGTAAGACCCGAACGTATGTCCTTTTTCACTTGGTCTATTGCAGCCTTGTTCAACGAAGAATTGAGGTAATGTGCCACGCCGACCTTCTCGCTCATGCCATTGATGACATCAACCTGATTCTTCATCAATGCTATAAGCGGCGAGACTACTATCGCCGTTCCTTCCATAATAAGAGAAGGCAACTGGTAGCACAACGACTTTCCGCCTCCTGTCGGCATCAGTACAAATGTATTATTGCCGTTCAGCACGTTGCGTATGATTTTCTCCTGGTCTCCCTTAAAACTCTCGAAACCAAAATACTGTTTCAGCTTAGCTGTAAGATTAACATCGTTCATCATATATAAGCAGCTCCTATTCAACCTATATTATTATAGCGCACTGATGGTGCATGCCACCATCAGAAGCGCATTGTGTTTTTTATGACCATAGTCAGGAACAGACCTCATCACTCCGTTCCAAGTTTCTGCAGATGTGCCTTGTCCAACTGCTTCTTTGCATATTCAAGTGTCACATTGAATCGCTTTATCTTTTCTGAAGGCACGTCAAACATTGCATCCATCATCACACTCTCCACAATAGAGCGAAGTCCACGGGCTCCGAGCTTGTATTCCATCGCCTTGTCAACGATAAGATCAAACACGTCCTCGTCAAAGGTAAGCTCTATGCCATCCATCTCAAACAACTTCACATATTGCTTTATGATAGAATTCTTCGGCTCTATAAGTATAGACCTCAGCGCATCTCTGTCAAGAGGATTAAGATATGTAAGGACAGGCAGACGACCTATAATTTCAGGAATGAGTCCGAAAGACTTCAAGTCCTGTGGAAGTATATATTTCATCAAATCCTTCTTGTCTATCTTGCGAACGTTCTGCACCGAGTTATATCCTACCACATGGGTATTCAGTCTCTGCGCTATCTTGCGCTCTATGCCATCAAAGGCTCCACCACATATAAACAGGATGTTCTTGGTGTCTACGTGTACATAATCCTGGTCCGGATGCTTCCTGCCTCCCTTTGGCGGCACATTGACCATCGAGCCCTCAAGCAGCTTCAGCAGACTCTGCTGCACGCCTTCTCCACTGACGTCTCTTGTTATGGAAGGGTTGTCGCTCTTTCTTGCTATCTTGTCTACTTCATCAATGAAGACTATTCCTCTTTCCGCAGCCTTCACATCATAATCCGCTACCTGAAGCAGACGGCTCAGGATGCTTTCAACATCCTCTCCCACATATCCCGCCTCGGTAAACACTGTGGCGTCAACGATAGTGAATGGCACATCAAGAAGCTTTGCTATAGTGCGGGCAAGCAGGGTCTTTCCCGTTCCCGTACTTCCCACCATAATAATATTGCTCTTTTCTATCTCTACTCCATCGTCAGAGACATTCTGTTGCAATCGCTTATAATGGTTGTACACCGATACTGCAAGATAGCGCTTTGCCTCATCCTGACCTATCACATACTGGTCAAGGTAATCCTTTATCTCATGTGGCTTTGGCACCTCCTTCAACTGGAAACGCTCATCTCCGCCTTTTTCTTGATTCAGAAGACCAGTGGTCTTTATTATGTCGTACGCCTGCACGGCACAGTCATCGCAGATATAGCCGTTAAGACCCGTGATAAGCAAATTCACCTGGTCTTCCGTCCTTCCACAAAAACTGCAAGTCTTTTTTGTCTTATTATTTTTTCTTTCCGGCATCCGTCTTATTATTTCTTTACCAATACTGAATCTATCATACCATACTCTTTCGCCTCCTCAGCGGTCATCCAGTAGTTACGGTCTGAGTCTGTCCATACCTTTTCGAATGGTGTATGGGAGTGGTTTGAGATTATAGTATAAAGTTCCTTCTTGAATTTCATTATCTCCTTTGCCTCGATTTCTATATCAGAAGCCTGACCCTGCACACCGCCTAACGGCTGATGAATCATAACACGGCTATGTGGCAACGCTGAACGCTTGCCTTCTGTACCTGACACGAGAAGCACTGCCGCCATAGACGCCGCCATACCTGTACATATCGTAGCCACATCGCTTGATATGAACTGCATGGTATCATAAATGCCCAAACCTGCAGTTACGCTACCGCCAGGACTATTGATATATATAGAGATGTCTTTTCCCGAATCCACTGAATCCAGATACAGCAACTGCGCCTGCAGTGTGTTTGCCGTATAGTCATTAACCTCCGTACCGAGAAAGATGATACGGTCCATCATCAGTCGGGAGAACACATCCATCTGTGTAACATTCAGCTGACGCTCCTCAAGGATATACGGGTTCATATACTGAGCCTGCGCCTTCATGACATCATCAAGCACCATACCGTTCATGCCGAGGTGCCCTGTAGCATATTTTCTAAAATCGTTATTCATATTTATCTTCATTTCTATACACAAAAAAGAGGTTATCTACCTTTTTCATATACAAAGATAATAAAAAAAGTGGATAACCCCTATATTAATAGAGTTTTTTTATTCAAAAAAACTATTTATTCGCCTTTCATCATTTCATTGAACTCATCAAGAGTAGCCTCTTTCTGCTCAAGCTTCACTACGTTCTTGAGTACGGCAGTAAGCTTACGGTCGATGCTGCGGTCTACCAGAGAATCAACATATTCTTTCTTCTTCAGCATGTCATTTGCATAGTTGTCGATATACTCCTCTGGAATATTCGTCATGCCATACTGAGCGAACTGTGCACGTGCTGCCTCTTTTGCTGTCTCCTTGATGTCGTTGTCGTCAATCTTGATGCCGTTAGCCTCAACGAGCTGCTCGCGGATAAGGTGCCATGTCAGCTCCTTGATGCTCTGTGCATAGTTGTCCTCAACGAACTTCTCGCCCTTGTCCTTATTGTTGTTCAGCATAATCTTCTTCAACAAAGCGTCCGGGAATGTCAACTCTCCTACCTTGTTCTCAAGATACTTGCGGACGTCAACGAGGAACTTATAGTCGCTGTCATTTACGAGCTGTGCAGAAAGTCCCTCTGCGATCTTCTCACGGAATGCCTTCTCGTCCTTAACCTCGTCCTTACCATAAACGCTGTCAAACAGCTCCTGGTTGATTTCTGACTTAACGAAGCGTGAGATTTCTGTAATCTGGAAGCTGAAATCTGATGTCAGCTCTGCTACTTCCTCTTTCTTAACCTTAAGCAAAGAAGAAATCTCTACATCGCTCTCCGGATAAGCCTTCTTAGGATTGAATGTGATGATATCACCGAGCTTAGCGCCATCGAAGAGCTTCTTCTGATCCTCTACCTTAATATATTCCGGCATAAGAACAGCACCCTCTACGGTAATGCCACCTTCCTTTGTGTTTCCGTTCTCATCAAGCTCGCGGATATCACCCTTCAGCATATCGTTTGCCTGATACTCCTCTACCTTGTCATAGTGACCGGCACGAGAAGCGAACATGTCTATCTGACGGTTCACCAAGTCATCGTCTACCTTGATGGTATAGAAATCGACAGTGTCCTTGTCTGACAGTTCCACCTTGAACTCCGGAGCGACAGCGATATCGAACTTGAACTCATAAGGAGCGTCCTTAGACAAATCTACCGGCACCTGGCTCTCGCTTGCCATCGGCTCACCAAGCATCTTTATCTTGTTGTCGTTTACATACTTGTAAATCTCCTCACCGATAAGCTTGTTTATCTCCTCTGCCTTAACAGCCTCACCGAACTGTTTCTTGATCATTCCCATTGGCACCATACCTGGACGGAAGCCCGGAACGTTTGCCTTCTTACGATAGTCTTTAAGAGTCTTATTTACTCTTTCCTGGAAATCTGCAGTCTCCACTGTCAAGGTCAACAGTCCGTTCACCTTATCTGGATTCTCAAAAGAAATCTTCATTTTTGTTTTATCTGTTTTAAATTATTATTTTCATTATTTGTCTCCCATTTCAGGCAAGAACAATATATTCTCTCCACTCATAAATGGCATTATGATGGATAAAAAGCATTTTCAGGGTTGCAAAATTAATTATAAAAGGTGTAAAGACCTAAAGTTTTTGAAATTTTAACTCCTTCTGCTTCTCTTTCTTTCGTCAACCTCTTGGAAATTCTTCTTTTTAAGTTCAAAATCCACACCGAGATACTTCTCTTTTACTATCTCGTTTGCAGCAAGTTCCTCAGGGCTGCCCTGGAACAGTATTCTTCCTTCAAACAGTAGATAAGCGCGGTCGGTGATGTTCAATGTCTCATGAACATTATGGTCGGTTATCAGTATACCGATGTTTTTATATTTCAGCTGCCATACCACATGCTGGATATCCTCCACGGCGATAGGGTCTACACCGGCAAATGGCTCGTCAAGCATAATGAACTTCGGGTCGATGGCAAGACACCTTGCTATCTCCGTTCGTCTGCGCTCGCCTCCGGAAAGTCTGTCTCCTTTGTTCTTACGCACCTTGTGCAAGTCGAATTCATCTATCAGCGTCTCAAGCTTTTCGAGCTGTTCCTTCCTGCTCAGCTTCGTCATTTCAAGTACCGACATGATATTGTCTTCCACACTAAGCTTGCGGAACACACTTGCCTCCTGAGGCAGATAGCCTACTCCTGCCCTTGCTCTTTTGTATACAGGATATTTTGTTATATCCTCATCGTCAAGATAGATATGTCCGGCATTGGGCACAACGAGTCCTGTTGTCATATAGAAAGAGGTTGTCTTGCCGGCTCCGTTAGGACCAAGCAGACCTACTATCTCGCCCTGTCTCACATTTATAGAGACGTTGCTGACGACTGTTCTTTTTCCATATTGCTTCACCAGACCCTCGGTACGCAGCACCATACCTTCTTTCTTCGGCTTCTGGTCTTGAACATTTTCAATTTCACTCATACGAATAAAAAAAAATAAAAGAGAAGACAAGAACGGCGCGTTAACACACTTCTTAACTTCTCTCTCTTATTATGGTGCGCCTGATAGGACTCGAACCTACACGTCGCAAAACACCAGATCCTAAGTCTGGCGCGTCTACCAATTTCGCCACAGGCGCTTTAAGCGGATGCAAAGGTAATACATTTTTTCCGTTCCACCAAATTTATTTCAAAATTAGTTCAAGCGAACATTTGCATACGTCCCTCTATCACCCTCTTGTCATAACATTAATTCAACTGATTTATTTCTTCTTCCGACAGACCGGTTATCTGACTTATCAGCATTATGTCCAAGCCGTTTTGCTTCATTTTTATCGCCATGCCCCTACACTCTTCCGCACGACCAGCCTTGATACCTTCTTTGATACCTTCCTTGATACCTTGTGCGCGGCCTTCCTTTACGCCTTCCTCACGTCCTATGTTTTTAGCCGTTTTGTAAGTAGCGTAAGCGTCACGCATAATCTTCAGACTCTCGTCATACTTTTCTTTCTCTGCCTGTGTCAGGGTGTTTACATCTGCAATTTCTGCAAGTTTCTTAAACACGGCATTCTTTGCCAAGAAAGGCATTCTATCAAACGTATTCATATTATTCAAAACGTAAATCCATCTTTCAAAATCATTCTCACATTCTTCCTCTTCTTTCTTAAAGAGAGGAAGCATCAAGTAGATAAAGTGAAGCTTGTCAGAGAACAGCTCCCCACTGTCAATATCCGTCAAGGCAACGTCCGTACGGAACTTGTGAGCCGCAGCCAATCTTATGCAAACACTTTGCCAACGAGCGCAAAGAGAGTTTTACTCTCAATTTGCCGAGTGCAGCTAAGTGTTATGCAAAGATTGTGCAAGGCGAGAGCAATGAAGCTCGCTTCAATTGCCGAGCCGCAGCCAATCTTATGCAAAGATACAACAAATTTCGAAACGAGCAAAGACTATAGGCACATAAATTATCTTCTATAAAAAACAAATACAATCGGCGGCAGACTGGAGATTGTTGTCCTCTCCGCCTGCCGCCGAATCTCTCCTATCGTCTATACCCTACAGGTAATTACTGATTTTCTTCTTCCTCTTCAGGGTCTTCCCATGACTGATCCCATAGAGGATTGGTGCGATGATTCTTACCGGCTGCGTCCCAAGAATTTCCTTGTTCATGAATACCACCGACATCATATCCATTAGAGCCAGCCAACAGTGATTCTATTTTTACCTCTACGACTTTTGTCTCTGGTTTGATATATTTATTCATTGTTATTTTCCTTTCTACTTTAAATTATTTCACAACATACTTCTTACCATTCATGATATACAAGCCCTTTGCAAGACCGTCAAGAGTGTTGCCTACATACTGACCGTTCAGGTTATACACCTTACCCGTCATAGCCTCACCGTTCATCAGCTTGTCGATAGAAGACAGACCGCCACCAATATTCACCTTGGCTTCATTGCCTGTATAATCAACAACCTCAAAGTATGCACGCATACCTTTCATCTTATCCCCCTTTGCATTTGGACGATAAAGCTTTCCATCCTTACCAAGGAACAGCTGATCGCCAGCAACACTCGTAAACGTGTAAATTGAAGGAGAACCAACGTAATGAGCTGAGAAACTTCCCTCTGCATTTTTAAAACCAACACTATTTTCATCATTAACAATAGTCTTCAGTGTCACACCTGCTATATTTTTTGTATCAAAGGTTTCTGTTGCATTTACGATATACGGATGGTTTGCTGCCATTTCTGTAACTGGAGTAAAGTTCATTACTGTTCCCGTAACACTTGTATAGTCAGACACAACGCTTCCCTCACCGAATACCTCTGCAACCTTCTCTGCCGAAAGGTCAAATGGCAAACATACTGTATTCAGATAATCCTTTGAAATCGAACGCTTGAGAGTTACTGTAACAACCTTGTCGGCATTTGCTTTTATAACATCAGATATTTTTTCTGAGGTTTCGTCAAGTCCTACAGGACTATCAACATCCATCTTTCTCCACACACATAATTCTTTTGTTCCATTATATGTGCAAGGATAGCCTTCAATATCAAGAACATCACCTACTTTTTCATCCCAAGACGTATTACTACTCTTATCATAAAGTGTTATTGTCGTTCCATCCTGAGCTATTTTTGCAAATTTGTTTTTAAAGACAGATTTTAGAGTAACGCCAACGACCCGAACTCGCATATTTTCATATGCAGCTATATTATCGTTAAGCTGAGCCAAAGTCACAATTTCTGGTGTAAACTCAGCGTCATGAGCTATTTTAGTATCCGTATAAAACGTCAAGTTATTAACTCGTGTTTGTCCTTGGTCTTTATACACACTTATATCTACCCAACCATTAATTTTATCATTTCCATTCAAACCCGTATTTGAGGCAGAGCTATACAAGCCACCTGTCGCGTCTTGAATATATAAATAGTCGCCACTCTTATATGTCACAATAGCATCTTTTAAATCAACAGTGAACTTATCGGGGTTTGATTTACTCTTCGACGTTATGTCTTTCTTTAAAGAAGCTATATCTGTATATACCTTTTTTACTGTTACAGTATAAGATTTAGTTGACGACGCATATACATCATCGCCAGCAAATTTCGCAGTAACAGTAGCCACTCCTGCTTTTCCATTAAGAGCAAGGACACCTGTCTTGTCATCAAAAGTAGAGAAAATTTTATCTCCTGATTTTGAATATGTTACAGTTTTTCCTGTCAATTCAGCACCATCAGATTTGAGTGTTGCTTTTTGACCAGTAAATGCAGAAAGGTCATTTGTGGTTGCAAAACTTAATGAATATTTAGGGAAAGTTATCGTTGTTTCTTTTCTATTGTCTTTTTCCCATACAATTGTTATTTTCTTTACACCAACAACTGCATTAGACACAAAACCTATATATTTATACCCTTTTCCATCAAAAGTATATGAAGTTTTTGTTGCTGTTTTTGTTGCTGTTCCAATTAACACGCCCAATTTGCTTTCATCTGTCGAGTATAAATCATCCACAGAATTATACGCCACATTTTTTGCATATACATTTAAATCTCGGTTATCAATTGTCTTAGAACAAAATTCAACAACCACAGACTTAATCGTACCACCTGTTTCTGAAGTATATAAAGCACAATTAGTTTTAGAAGTACCTCTTTTTCCAGGAGCAAATTGTATACCATAATCACTATTGGTAGTAAATTTTGCTAACCAACCATTATAAATAGCATTCGAGACTAATTTCTTATTTGAAACGGAAGAATAACTACTGTTAGAAATCCCCAACTTGTCACAAGTCAATACATCCGTAACTGTCTCTTGTCCATAGCTAATACCCCCCCCATATCGCCAGGAGAAGCATTGTAATTAAAAAACGTAAATAATGTTTCATATGAATAAATTAAATTGTAATTTGAATCAGTGTTTATGGGAGTAGTGATGGAAAGGAACGGTATTGGCGACTTTCAGCTCCACCACTTAATCTTCCGCTAATGTTATTTGATCATCTAAAAACAGGCATGTCCTGTTCTTCGTTTGCAAAGGTATACTTTCAATATTGCAGTAGTATTACGACCCCTTTACGATAAATTTTCCTTTTAATCCGCTACAAAAGTAGTGTTTTTTACATTATTTCAGAAGTCACAACCCCCAAAACCACCTTTGTGTAACAATATTTAACTGTACAACATTAAAATTCCACATAAAAGGATAAAAGTTTGGCAAGTTTTTCCAACTCCTCACTGATAATCATTTAACAACACATGGATATATTTTATGCCCCAAGGATATTATTTTAATACCCCCGTGGGAGAATAAAATAATATCCGTGTGCCCAAAAATATTCGTTTTATTCGTGCAATTACTTCCCGTTAGTCAGTGGGGCTTCGACAAATCTCGTGTTCAAAAATAATAATCCATGTTATTCTGTGAGAATGAATAATGTAATCCTCCGCACGGTAAAATCCGCTTAATCCGTAGAAGTTACAAATTAAATTTAGACTGGTGATTTATGAATTCAACAAGACTAATAACCTCAACTTTAGGAAAAGGTATTGTCTTCAACACATCATAGTGATGATCATTTGTCACGATACATTTTGCCTCTGCTGCAATAGCACAATCAACAAATTTATTATCATCCTTATCAGCATCTATCAAATGGAAATTATAATAAGGAGTTATCACCTTCACAAAACTACTATTCAAAATAGTCTTTATTACATATTCCGCTACAGCAAGTCCCATTAATTTCTGCATTATCTCAATATACTCTTCGATGATTTCATTTGAGACACAAAGAGTATGTTCACCTCGCACAAAACCCTCCCATAAGGAATGGTACTTGCTTCGAGGTGAGACTATCTGGATTAGGCAGTTCGTATCTAATACTAAACGACTCATTATAACTTATGTAAATCCATATTATTCAACTCATCCAATTTTTTTTGGTCAAGGATACCAGCATCCCAAAGTTCATTTAAGCACGTATCCATTTTTTTTGAATAGTATGAATAGAGCAAAGCTTTTAATTCATCCAAACCTTCTTGGGAACTATCCACTTGAAACATCTGCAAGAGATGCACTTGTGTTCTGTTTAATGTCGTTGTCTCCATAATCTTCTCCTTTAAACGTTTAACTGAATTAGGTTGCAAACACTTTGCCAACGAGCGCAAAAAGAGTTTACTCTCAATTTGCCGAGTGCAGCCAAGTGTTATGCAAAGATACATTTTTCCCCTCACACCGCCAAATTTCCTGGATTCTTTTAACGTAGATATATATATTCTCCCAACGGATCTCATTACGGATTTTTCCTCCGGACATAGCCTCTCTTTTTCTTACCTCTCTCCCGTCTCCCCTGAAGGGGGAGAAGCAGTTGTAATACGTAACTTTGTACCACCAAAATTTCGTAAAGTTAAACAACCAGGAAAT
>ENA-ORNT01000595-ORNT01000595.1-human-gut-metagenome-genome-assembly--contig:-NODE-595-length-25996-cov-13.695463_pt1 | contig 25996 bp, 18 predicted proteins | sample MGYA00242120_ERZ509032 | MGnify/ENA primary metagenome ERZ509032 (study PRJEB26280, sample SAMEA2338729) | human gut metagenome | biome: human gut; feature: human-associated habitat; material: faeces...
GGAGCCAGACCGAATTTATGGCCTGAAGCACTGATCGATTTCACACGCGGCAGGCGGAAGTCCCAGACGATATCCGGGGCGACGAACGGTGCCAGGAAGCCACCGCTGGCAGCGTCGATGTGCATGTCGATGTCGATACCGGTGTCGGCCTGGAATTTATCCAGCGCATCGTGCAGCGGTTGTGGGAACTCATAGTTACCGGTGTAGGTCACGCCGAAAGTCGGCACCACGCCGATGGTGTTTTCGTCACAGGCTTCAATCATGCGTTTCGGGTCCATAAACAACTGACCGGGGCGCATAGGGATCTCACGCAGCTCCACATCCCAGTAGCGGGCGAATTTATGCCAGCAGATTTGTACCGGACCGCACACCAGGTTCGGTTTATCCGTTGGTTTGCCTGCAGCTTCCATACGCTTGCGCCAACGCCATTTCATCGCCATCCCGCCGAGACGGCGTGGATATATTGTTCTCCTTTTTCCTTTTTTCTGATAATTCCAAACACAGCTCAAAGCCCCGCTCCTTCGCACAAGGGAGCGGGGCTTTTGCTGTGCCGCAAATTTGTAAATTTTATGTGCATTGTATTGCAATCTTCGTGCAATGCACATATAATAAAGGCGAAAGGAGCTGATCTGTATGGCAACTACCAATGTCAGTATTCGGATAGATTCCGACCTGAAGGCGCAGGCCGATGCCCTGTTTGCAGAACTGGGCATGAACCTTTCCACCGCGTTCAACATCTTTGTGCGGCAGTCCTTGCGGGAGGGCGGTATTCCCTTCGAGATCCGCACCGAGCGCCCGAACAAGGAGACCGTGGCCGCCATGCTGGAAGCAGAGCATATTGCGGCAGACCCGAAAGCAAAGAAGTATCGGGATCTGGATGAGCTGTTTGCGGATCTGGAAAAATGAGAGAAACAAAGCTGACCATTATCCCCACCACCCAGTTCCGCAAGGATTATAAGCTGGCCAGAAAACGGGGACTAAAAATTGAATTGCTGCAGGATGTGATTGCCTGCCTTGCAATGGGAGAGCCGCTGCCGGAGAAGAACCGCGACCACGCCCTTACGGGCGATTGGGTCGGACACCGGGAGTGCCACATCCAGCCGGACTGGCTGCTGGTCTATCGGGTACAGAACGATGTTCTGGTGCTGACCTTGACCCGCACCGGCACCCATAGTGATCTGTTTGGGAAGTAAATCTCTTTTCTCTGTAATCAAAAAACGAGGGCGCTGCACAAAATGCTGTGCAGCGCCCTCGTTCTTATATTACACCTTACAGGCTGCGGGTGCGGATCTCGGTGGTGACCTTGGCGATGAAGTCCTCAAGGCTCATCTCGGTGGTCTCGCCCTTGCGGTCACGCACGGAGATGTTGCCGGCCTCGGCTTCCTTGGCGCCCAGCACCAGCATATAGGGCACGCGGTCCACCTGCTGTGCGGCACGGATCTTGTAGCCGATCTTCTGGTTGTCGTCGTCCAGCACAACACGGATACCGGCGTCAGACAGCTTCTCGGTCACGTCCTGTGCGTACTCCAGCGTCTTTTCGGACACGGGCAGCACCTTGACCTGCGTGGGAGCCAGCCAGGTGGGGAACTTGCCCTTGGTCTCCTCGATCAGGTAGGCCATGAAGCGGTCCAGAGAGCCCAGAATTGCGCGGTGCAGCACCACAGGGGTCTTTTCGGAGCCGTCCTTGTCCACATAGGTCAGGTGGAACTTTGCGGGCAGGCAGAAGTCCAGCTGGCAGGTGGACAGGGTGTACTCGGCACCCACGGCGGGCTTCACGTTCACGTCCAGCTTCGGGCCGTAGAAGGCAGCCTCGCCGATCTCCTCGGTGAAGTGGATGCCCAGCTCGGTCAGCACTTCGCGCAGGGCCTGCTCTGCATGGTTCCACATGGCATCATCGTCGTGGTACTTCTTCTTATCGGCAGGATCACGCAGGCTCAGCACGCAGCGGTAATCGGTAATGTTGAAGTCCTTATACACCTCAAAGATCAGGTCGCACACGTTTGCGACCTCGCTCTTGATCTGCTCCGGGGTGCAGAACAGGTGGGCGTCGTTCTGGCAGAAGTGACGGCCGCGCTCGATGCCCTTCAGGGTGCCGGAGGACTCGTAGCGGAAGTCGTGGGCGATCTCACCGATGCGCATGGGCAGATCACGGTAGGAGTGGGGACGATTTGCGTAGATCATCATGTGGTGGGGGCAGTTCATCGGGCGCAGAACATAGCTTTCGCCCTCCATCTCCATGGCGGGGAACATGTTCTCACGGTAGTGATCCCAGTGACCGGAGGTCTTATACAGGTTCACGGTGCCGATGCAGGGAGTCATAACGTGCAGGTAGCCGCGTGCACGCTCCTTCTCCTTGATATAGTTCTCCAGCTCCTGCCAGACGGTGTAGCCTGCGGGCAGGAACATGGGCAGGCCGCGGCCAACCAGATCGTCGGTCATGAACAGGCCCATCTCCTTGCCGATCTTGCGGTGATCGCGCTCGCGGGCCTCCTGCTGCTCCTTCTCCCATGCGTCCAGCTCCTCCTGATTGTGGAAAGCCACGCCGTTGATACGGGTCAGCATCTTGTTTTCCTTGTCGTTCTTCCAGTATGCGCCGGACTGCTGGGTGATCTTGAAGGCCTTCAGTGCCTTGGTGTAGGTCAGGTGGGGTCCGATACACATATCCACGTACTCGCCCTGCTGGAAGAAGCTGAACTCGGTCTCGTCAGCCAGATCTGCCATGTGCTCCACCTTGTAGTGCTCCTGACGCTCCTCCATCAGCTTCTCAGCCTCGGCGCGGGGCAGGATGAAGGGCTTAATGGGCAGGTTCTCCTTGACGATCTTGCGCATCTCTTTTTCGATGTTGGCCAGATCCTCGTCGCTCAGCTTCTGGTCGCCCAGATCGACGTCGTAGTAGAAGCCGTTCTCGGTGGCAGGGCCGAAGGCAAAATCAGCCTGCGGATACAGGCGCTTGATGGCCTGTGCCATAACGTGAGCAGCGGTGTGACGGATAACGTGCAGCTCCTGATCCTGCGGGCACTCGTCCACATGACCGTCCTTGTAGATGATCTTCATAGTAGATTCTCCTTTGACAATGTGGTGTTGAACAAAAATAAAAAGCGCTTCACCCCGTAAAACTCACGGGATGAAGCGCCGATCAAATGTCTGCGTTCCACGGTTCCACCCGAATTGCGCGCTCCCCGGCGGGGAAACGCGCCCCTCGCAGTGCTGTAACGGGCACGCCCGGCAGAGGTTCGCCTCTGCACTCTGCGGTGGTAGAAGCCGGGGTCATGGCAGGCTGCTTGCAGCACCCGGAAACCCGGGGCAGCCCTCTCTGCGGCATGAAAAGCGGGGCTTCAGTTTGTCCGCATCAATGTTTTGGACAGGATGAAACTACGCTGATTGTAGCACGCCGGAGCAAAAAAATCAAGGGATAGCGGCAGAAATATACTTTTTTATGCGCCCTGCTTCTCCACGCTGCGCACAGCCAGCGCCTTAGCGGGCTTCATCAGCAGCACGCAGACACCGTTAAAGAGCACAGAGCCCACGATGAAGGTGATAAAGAACTGCGGCAGATGGGTGGTCAGGGCAGGGATATCAATGCAGGCCACGGTCAGGTAGGCAAAGCCCACGTTGTTCAGCACCTTGGGTGCGTAGGGGTGCAGGATGATGAGGATGAACAGCACCACGGCCAGCGGCAGGATAAAGCCGAGGAAATCGCCCAGAACAGGGGTCAGGGCACTGATGGACAGCAGCGCCGCCACAGTGAGCACCAGACCCACAAGGCCGCCCAGCTCCACGGTGACAAGGCGATCCTTCACATCGCCCTCCAGCGTGAACATCATGATATTGCTCAGGAAGATCAGCCAGCTGTACTCCATGCCGGTCAGGTGGATGACGGCGTTTGCGATCAGGATCCAGACCAGCAGCATCAGGCGGAAGTAAAGCAGGAAACGCTTGGTTACGGTCTCGTTCATAGGGGTGTCCTCTCTTTCTCGTCTGTATTGACAAGTGTTTCTTTTCAAACATTCTGATATTTTGGCAAGTAACACTTGCATTAAACAAGACGAGTATACAATACTTTCCAGGAAAAGACAATAGTTTGGCAACTAAAAATTGCATTCTATGTAAATTCGGTATGGCGGGGGAGCCGGGGATGCAGACCGAAGGGGTACTTCCCTGAGAGGGTTCTGTTCCTCGTCAAAACCGCAAAACTGTATTTTATACAAGTACAGTTTTCAGGGCAGTTTTGCAAAAGCTTACAAAAAACGCCGGTTTTGGCTGTAAAATGCCTGAAAACACTTTCTCTTTTTTGCCGTATATGCTATAATGACAACTGTTCTCGCACAAGAAACAGGAAAATGTACGCGATAGGCGTACAGTGTAAGAGGAGTGTTACGATATGAAAACCTTGAAAGCGGTTGTAGCAAAATACAACCAGACCAGCCTGATCCTGCGCATCCTGATCGGCCTGGCAGTCGGTTCGGTGCTGGCGCTTGTTGCGCCGGGCGCGGGTTGGGTCGGCGAGCTGGGCAACCTGTTCGTCGGTGCGCTGAAGGGCATTGCCCCGGTGCTGGTGTTCGTCATTGTGGCAAGCGCGCTGGCACAGGGCTCGTCCAAGCTGGACCGCCGCTTTGGCACCGTGATCTGGCTGTATATGCTCACCACCTTTCTGGCGGCAGCCATTGCGGCGATTACCAGCTTTATGTTCCCGGTCACGGTCGTGCTGGCCGATGCGGCACAGTCCGACGTGATCCCGCAGGGCTTGGGCGAGGTGCTGAGCACCCTGCTGACCAACTTTGTGGCCAACCCCGTCAGCGCCCTGATGAACGGCAACTACATTGGCATTCTGTTCTGGGCCTGCATGTTCGGCATTGCCATGAAGAACATCGGCGCAGAGAGCACCAAGGTCTTTCTGGCCAACACCGCCGATGCTGTTTCCCAGATCGTGCGCTGGATCATCAATCTGGCCCCCTTCGGCATCATGGGTCTGGTGTACACCAACGTTTCCGGCAACGGTCTGGCCATCTTTACCCAGTACGGCAAACTGCTGGCGCTGCTGGTGGGCACCATGCTGTTCATGGCGCTGATCGTTTCCCCCTTCATCATGTTCATCTACCTGCGCCGCAACCCGTATCCGCTGGTATTCCGCTGCCTGAAGGAATCCGGCCTGACCGCTTTCTTCACCCGCAGCTCTGCAGCCAACATCCCTGTGAATATGTCCCTGTGTGAAAAGCTGGGTCTGGACAAGGATATGTATTCCGTGTCCATCCCGCTGGGCGCTACCATCAACATGGACGGTGCCGCCATCACCATTACCATCATGACGCTGGCAGCGGCCAATACGCTGGGCATTCAGGTGTCCCTGCCCGCCGCCATCGTGCTGAGCGCCATGAGCGCTCTGGGCGCCTGCGGTGCTTCCGGCGTGGCTGGCGGCTCCCTGCTGCTGATCCCCATGGCCTGCTCGCTGTTCGGCATCTCCAACGACATCGCCATGCAGATGGTGGGCGTGGGCTTCATCATCGGCGTGGTGCAGGACTCGGTGGAAACCGCGCTGAACTCTGCCGGTGACGTGGAATTTGCCGCCACCGCCGAGTATCACCAGTGGCTCAAGGAGGGCAAGCCTCTGCCGGCTTTCCTGAAGGGCTGATCGTATCCCAGCACAAACAAAGCAGCCGCTGCACTTTCTCGTGCAGCGGCTGCTTTGTTTGTTGTAATGAAATTCACCCAAACAGCACCACGGCGTAGCTTACGCCGTCCTTTACCACATAGGCAACGCCCAGTTTGTTCTTGCCCTCTGCGGCTGTGGTCATAGCTTCGGGGTAAGTGCCGTCCTTCGGCAGGACAAAGATAATGTCCGAGGGGTCGTCGGCGTCCGGCTTCCAGTCAAAGCCCGGGGTAAAGGTATCAGTGCCCAGAATGCCCATGCCCATGTTTTCAAACGCAGTGGCGTAGCTCTTCTTCTCCAGATAGGTTTTTACAACATTGTCTACATGGGCCCAGCGATAAAGTTTGTCCTTGCTCGTTTGGCAGGACGGCTCAGTGCCGGCGACCCAGCTTGCGATGGTATAGGCTTTGTCGCTCAGCTCCTCGCTGTAGCTCACCTTGAATCTATCGCGCAGCGCCTTTACGCTTTTACTTTCGGCGTTCGAGTGCTCAGGGCCCATGGGTGCGCCTACGCTGGCATCGCAGGCGGTGAACACGGTCAGTGCCATCAGGCCGACCAGCAGGCAGGCCAGTAATTTCTTCCAGTTTTTCATAGAACGATGCTCCTTTCCGTTCCGGGGTCGTTGCGGGTCTGCGTCCGCACGGACGCAGTTCTTTTTGCTTTCTTCTGCATCCATGATACCTTTTTTTAACAGGAAATGCAATCATTTTGGCGCAAAAAAACAGGCTGCCGTGCAAAAAACACGGCAGCCTGCAGAAAAGGCTTTATTTTGCGTACTCCACAGCGCGGCTCTCGCGGATGACGTTGACCTTGATCTGGCCGGGGTAATCCAGCGTATCCTCGATCTTTTTGGCGATGGCGCGTGCCAGCAGGATGACCTGATCGTCGCTGATGACGTCGGGCTTGACCAGAATGCGCACCTCGCGGCCTGCCTGCACGGCAAAGGCCTGCTCCACGCCCTCGAAGCTGGAGGAGATCTCCTCCAGATTTTCCAGACGCTTGACGTAGCTTTCCACGTTCTCGCGGCGGGCACCCGGGCGGGCGGCGCTGATGGCGTCGGCAGCCTGAATGATGAAGGCCAGCGGGGTCTTGGGCTCCACGTCGCCGTGGTGTGCCTCAATGGCGTGGATGATCTGGGTGTTCTCCTTGTACTTGCGGCAGATGTCCACGCCGATCTGGACGTGGCTGCCCTCGATCTCGTGATCCAGTGCCTTGCCGATATCATGCAGCAGACCGGCGCGGCGTGCCATGGTAACGTTCACGCCCATCTCGCCTGCCAGCAGACCGGCCACCCAAGCCACTTCCATGCTGTGGGTCAGGGCGTTCTGACCAAAGCTGGTGCGGTACTTCAGCCGGCCGATCAGCTTGATCAGGTCGGGGTGCAGGCCGTGGATGCCCAGCTCCATCACCGCGCGCTCGCCCTCGCGCTTCATCTGCAGTTCCAGATCGTGGCGGCACTTTTCCACCGTCTCCTCGATGCGGGCGGGGTGGATACGGCCATCGCCGATCAGGCGCTCCAGCGTCATGCGGGCCACCTCGCGGCGGGTCTGGTCGAAGGAGGACAGGGTAATGGCCTCCGGGGTATCGTCGATGATCAGATCCACGCCGGTAGCGGTCTCCAGTGCGCGGATGTTGCGGCCCTCGCGGCCGATGATGCGGCCCTTCATCTCATCGCTGGGCAGCGGCACCACGCTGACAGTGGTCTCGCTGCAATGGTCGGCAGCGCAGCGGCTGACGGCCTGTCCGATGAGGTTGCGGGCGATGTTATCGCAGTTTTCCTTCAGGTCGGTCTCGTAGGCGGCAACGCGCACGGCCTTTTCGTGGGTCAGCTCCTCGTCCACCTTGTGCAGCAGCACCTCGCGGGCGTCCTCCTGGCTCAGGCCGGCCAGCGTTTCCAGACGCTCCATCTCCTTGGCGCGCAGAGCGTCGATCTCTGCCAGACGCTCCTCGGCCTCGGCAGCGCGCTTTTTCAGCTCTTCTTCCTTCTTTTCCAGCGCCTCGGTCTTGCGGTCCAGCGCTGTCTCCTTCTGGTCGATGCGGTTCTCCTGACGGCTGATCTCCGCACGGCGCTGCTTGATCTCCTTGTCGGCCTCTGCCTTCTGGGCATCGACCTCGGCTTTCAGACGGAAAGCCTCGTCCTTTGCTTCCAGAACCGCTTCCTTGCGCTTCTGGTCGGCGGTCTTGATCGCCTCGTTCACCAGCCGGGTAGCCTCGGCCTCGGCGCTGCCGATCTGGGCTTCGGCAGTCTTTTTACGGTTGTTGTAACCAATAAAATAGCCCGCAGCCACGCCGACAACAGCAACGATCAAGGCCACGATCACTCCGATCGCGGTCATTGCGTTCACTCTCCTTTGTTTCAATTCAATGCAAAATTAAAAGCAGGAGACGCTGCGCAGCAGGACACGGGCAATGATATAGAAAGAGCTTTCAATGCAAAAAGTGACACCAAAACCATACGCACCACCCAAAACCGGCGGCACGGGCAAAAGCATACGGCTTTTCTCTTTACGGTTCCATTTTATATCAAACAGGCACGCTTTGCCTGAAACGGGTACAGGGGTCACACAGAAACCTGCGTACAGCGTCTTTGATTCCATACTACTAAATATAGTACGAAACATTTGCCCGCTTGTCAAGAGGAAAACCCTGCCCGCAGAACATTTTGTGCAGAAAAACAAAAATAAGATGGCTGAGGAAGTTCTCTCCCCAAACCAAAAGGGCCGCCCCGGAGAACGGAGCAGCCCTTCTGGTTTATGATGAAGAGAAGAAAATGAAGGAGAATGTCTTATTATTTGGCGGCTTTTTCGCCCTCCGGGAAGATGATCTTATTCACAAAGAAGAAGATGACCATGGAGATGCCGCCGTTGAGCACGGTGGTGCCGATGTTGTAGATGAAGTCCGGTACCAGCAGCCCTGCCACCGCCACCCAGATGCAGTTGATGGAGTTGACGATGCAGGTGATGACGCAGAAGGCCAGCACATACCAGCCGATCTGCTTTGCCAGATTGCCCTTGCTGCGGAACACAAAATTGCGCTGGATGGGGAAGTTGATGCACTCGCCGATGACCATGGCGATCATGTAGGCGCAGAAGTAGGGCAGACCGCCGTGGGCGGCATCGTAGCCGAGGATGTTCCATTTGAAGGTCTCGCCGAACAGGGTGATGTCGATGCCCGGCCAGCCGAAATCCACCACCGGCAGGCTGGCAAAGGCCTTGGGCAGAAATTGCAGCAGCAGGTACTTGAACACCGTAATGAGGTTGGACACGATGACGAACAGACCGCCCTCGCGCACCCACTTGGCAGCGGCGGGGTGCTTTGCCGCAAAGTTATTCCAGAAATTCATAGCCTGCTTCCTTTCAGCTGTTTTTCAAGCGCTCTTCCATGCGGCTGTTCAGCACGAGGTTCTTCACAGCCTCAAAAATCACCCGCACAAGACCGATGATCCAGAAGCCCTGCAGCTCCATCACGATGCCGTCCACCATGCCCATGCTGATAGCGCCGTTGGTCATTTTGGCCAGCGCACGCAGAGGCATATTGTACTGGAACAGGATGTTCAGGTCGGGCTTGCCCTTTTTGATGCTGCGGCGCAGCAGGGTGCCCAGCACGGCAGCCGCCAGCCAGCCGATGGGGCTGCGTCCGTGCCCCATCTCGCCCAGCGTCATGTTGCGGTCGATGTGCACCTTGTTCTCCGGGATGGGACGGCCCAGCAGCGCCTCAAATTCCGCGTCCGGCACGTTCTGCACCTGCGCAGTGCGGTAATGTGTAAGGTCTTTGCCCGCGTAGGGGTCGGGTGCGCCAGTGCTCTCCACCGTAACAGCGGCAGTCAGACGGATATCGGCGCTGGAAGCGCCCACCAGCAGCTGATAGCTGCCGCCCTCCACCTCCCAGCGGTCGGTCTTGACGTTCCAGTAGCGGAACGCCTTATCGTCCAGCGGGATGGTGACGGTCTTGCTCTCTCCGGCTTCCAGCTGCACCTTGGTAAAGCCCTTCAGCTCCTTGACGGGGCGGAAAACTTTTGCATCCGGCTTTGCCACATACAGCTGCACCACCTCGGCACCGGCACAGCTGCCGGTGTTGGTGACAGTCAGGGTCACGCCGGTTTCGTCTGCCTTCAGGTCACTGTACGCAAAGCTGGTGTAGCTCAGGCCGTAGCCGAAGGGGAAGGCGGTGGGCACACCGGCGGTGTCGTAGTAGCGGTAGCCCACATACAGACCCTCGCGGTACTCCACAGTGGGGCCGTCGCCGCCGAAATGCGCTTTTGCGGGGGTGTCGGCGTAGCTGCGCGCCCAAGTCTCCGCCAGCTTGCCGCAGGGGTTCTGCGCGCCAGTGAGCACCTCGACCAGTGCGCCCGCACCGGCCTGACCGCCCAAGCAGCCGTAGACCAGTGCCTTGCAGTCCTTGACCCAATCGCTTTCCAGCGAGGAGCCTGCACTCAGCAGCACCACCACGTTGGGGTTCGCCGCCGCCACAGCGGCCAGCAGTTCCAGCTGGTTCTCTGCCAGCTTCATGTCGGCGCGGTCGATGCCCTCGCTCTCTTTGATCTCGTCCAGACCCATGCACAGCAGCACCACATCGGCGTTCTTTGCCAGCTGCACCGCCTCGGCCTTCAGTGCCTCATCGGGCTTGCCCTGCCGGTCAAAGCCCTTGGCGTAGCCGACGCTGTTCAGGCCGCTTTCGGCAAGGCAATCCAAGAAGGAATCCACCTTGATGGAGTTGACGGCGCTGGAACCTGCACCCTGATAGCGGGGCGTCTGGGCAAAGTCGCCGATGACCGCCACCTTTTCCCCCTTTGCAAGGGGCAGCAGGCTGTTTTCATTTTTCAGCAGCACGATGCTCTGGGCAGCAGCCCGGCGTGCCAGCGCGTGGTGGGCGTCGGCATCGAACTTGCCGGGTGCGGCGTCCACCGCCGCCTTGGTGGTGAACACCAGCTCCAGCAGTTCCTCCAGCCGGGCGTCCACGTCCGCTTCGGTGATCTTGCCGGTCTGCACCGCCTTCATCAGCTCCCGGATGGCATCCCCGCCGGGGGCGGGCATTTCCAGCGTAGATCCGTTTTTTACGCCGAGAGCGTGGTCGTTGCTGCCGCCCCAGTCGGTGACCACTGCGCCGTCAAAGCCCCAGTCCCTGCGCAGGATATCCATGAGCAGGTGGGCGTTCTCGTTGGCGTAGGTGCCGTTGACAAGGTTATAGGCGGACATGATGGTCTTGGGCTGCGCCTCCTTGACCACCATCTCGAAACCGGTCAGGTAAATTTCCCGCAGGGTGCGCTCGTCCACGATGGAATCCGAGGCCATGCGGCGCAGCTCCTGACTGTTCACGGCAAAGTGCTTGGGGCAGGCGGCAATGCCGTTTTTCTGGATGCCGCGGACGTAGGCCGCCGCCATCTTACCGGCAAGGTAGGGATCCTCCGAGAAATACTCGAAGTTGCGGCCGCACAGGGGACTGCGCTTGATGTTCAGGCCGGGGCCCAGCAGTACCGACACGCCCTGTGCCGCTGCTTCTTCGCCCATGGCTGCGCCCACAGCCTCGCCAAGCTCCGGGTCCCAGCTGTTGGCCACGGTGGCCGAGGTGGGGAAGCAGGTGGCGGGCACACTGGGGTTCAGGCCCAGATGGTCAGCCGCACCCGCCTGCTTGCGCACGCCGTTGGGGCCGTCCGACAGGGTAATGGCCGGGATGCCCTTGCCCGGCAGCGCCCGGGTGGTGAACACCGTGCCGCCGCTCAGCAGGGCGCATTTTTGTTCCAGACTCAGTTTTGCAATAATATCCTGATATTTCACGGGGAAATCTCCTTTCAGTAGAAACGGTATTGCCTTTGGAAACAGGACCACGCATAAGGAGAAGAAGCGTGATTCTGTTTCCAAAAGGGAACACGGCTGCGGGTCGTAACTGCCGTGCAGCCGTGTTCCGGGATTAGAAGGAAGACAGTTTTGATTACGGGTCAGTACTTATTCCTTACTCACATCCGCACCTGCATTGGTATTAGCCAGCGTTTTATTATACTTGCGGCGGCGAAGAATCACCACAACACCTGCCAGAACCAACACATAGACAATCACACTGCCTACCAGTGCAGGCGTGCGCCACATAGGCACAGGTGCATCTACATCTACACCGTAGCTATTCGCCAACGTATACAGATACTGATGTGCAGCTTCGCGCATCTTCAGCTGACCGGTAGCAGTCTGGCTCAGGTTATCGAAGGTCTTAGTGCCCCAGCCAAACAGCAGATTGGTACCACCTGCCAAGACAGCTTTTTCAATATCCATAAAGCCATGCTCCTCGTTGTTATCCGTAATCACAGTGCCAATAAAGCCCCATTCATTACGCAGAACATTGGTCAGCAGTGCAGTACTTGCACCGGCCCAAGTAGTACCAATATTATTGTAGGAAGACATCACAGCCGTGCTGCCGCCTTCCTTCACAGCCTTTTCAAACGGCATGAAGTAAATTTCACGCATTGCCTGCTCATCGGCCCAGGTGCACAGACCATAATGACGCCAAGTTTCACGCTCATTCAGTGCAAAATGCTTAATGTAGCAGTACATACCATTTTTCTCTGCCGCACCAACCGTAGCAGCGGACATGGAACCAGAAAGGAAGCCATCCTCAGAATAGTACTCAAAGTTACGGCCAGCAAATGCATTGCGGTGGGTATTAGCACCAGGTGCATACCAGCCGGAAATATTCCACGCCTTTCCTTCCTGCGAGATTGCATCGCCAAATTCAGAAGCCAGATCTACATTCCAAGTAGCCGCCAGCAGAACTTCTGCCGGATAAGTAACCGTCTTATATGTGCAGGTACCCATAAAGGCATCGAACACATAACTCAGAGCGGCAGGTCCGTCCATTTCATAAGTCTGTCCCTTACCGATATCATCAACTGCTGCACTTCCCCAGCCATCTGCGCCCAGCAGTTTGTACATATCATCAAGGGTCAGCTGATCCAGCAGCTTATCCCACTGTGCATCATCATAGGCAAGGCCTTCCATGTCTTTCAGAGTAAGGCCATTCTTTGCACCAAAGGTCGGCGCAGTGTCATCCGCATCCACATAGCTATCATCCACTACCAGCGCATTGTTGAAGGCTTCCAGCTGTTCAGCAGTTGCTTCCTTGCTGGTACCGGGAACGATCTGCCAAGTGTCACGGTTGAGGTAAGCCACATCACCAGCTGCATCATCAAACTGATTTGTTGCTACCACTTCGTCCGAAGAGCGCTTGCCGACATACTTGCAGTTTTCCACACCACTGCCAAACGCACTGTCCTGGAACACTTCATTCTCAGCAACCTTGCAGGTCATGGTCAGATTATCTTTCACCGTATGAGAATCCGTACGCAGAGAAATCTGATACTCGCCAGCTTCCAGCACGTAGGAACCGGTAGAAGTGTAGTACTTCTGTGCATCATAAGAAGCCATCTGCTCTACTGGCATAGAAATCGTAACCGTTTCCGTTTCGCCCGGCTGCAATTCCTTCGTCTTTGCAAAGCCGCCCAGTACTTCGCCAGCCTTCTGCAAGCCGCTGCCGCCTTCAGCTGCACTGTAATAGGGCGCACTGTAATACAGTTCCACAACATCTTTGCCAGCCACATTGCCCGTATTGGTAACTTTGACATTCCACTCCAGCGTATCCTGTGCGGTAACGGTAGTCGGAATCGTGTTTTCCAGTTCCCAGTCAAAGCTTGTGTAGCTCAAGCCATAGCCAAAGGGGAACTGCACTACATCATTGTAGGAAAGTCCCGTCAGATTTTCTCCTTCACGGGTAGTGTAATCGTAGCTTTCACGGGTTTCGTAATAACGATATCCCACATAAATGCCTTCCTGATACTCTACAAGGTAGGCAGGATGACTTTCGAAGTTTTTGAAGCAGTCATTAGAGTTGGTATACTCAAAGGTATCAAAGTTGTAGTAAGAAGGGGTCGTTTCCACTGCATAAGGGTAGATATCCGGCAGACGGCCGGAGGGGTTGACTGCGCCCGTCAGAATGTTGACAATTCCAATCGTGCCCACATCACCGGGATCACCGATCCAGAGGGCTGCATCAACGCCTTCATCATTCAGGAAGCCCAGTTCCATAGCATTGCCTGAATTGATCAGAACGATAACATGATCAAATGTCGCTTCTGCCTGTTCCAGCAAAGACTGTTCCGCGCTGTTCAGTTCCAGATAATGCTTGCTCTGATCCGGTGCATACGAGGTATTTTCAGCCATCGAAGTGGGCAAGTCATTGCCTTCACCGCCCTTGCGGGAGAACACGACCACAGCAGTATCCGAAAAATCCTTCATTGCTTCAAATGAGCAGTCTCCCGTATACTGGTACTCCACACCCATGTCCTTAGCCAATTCCTCGGTTGCAGGCAGTTCCGGGATGGAAAAATCAACAGAGAATGTATTTCCGCCTTCGTTGTTTTTGGGGCTGTAGAGACTGACCAGATTTTGATTCACTTCAAAACCTGCATCCGTAAAGGCTTTTGCAAAATCTGTCCGGTTTGCAGTGTAGCTGCTGCCACCGGAACCCGTACCGCCATAAACCGGATTTGCGGAAGCATAGCCCAGAAGATTGATTTTTCGGTTTGTTCCTGCCAACGGCAGAGCGCCGTCATTTTTCAGAAGGACTGCGCCTTCCTCCTCGATTTTCTGAGCCACTGACAAACCATTTGCATAAGATGTTTTTTGCAATTCCGGGTCTCCATTCTGGCCAGGGAATGCCTTGTCCAGAGAACTAGGAAACACACCAAACATTGCTACATCTGCCACTATTCCAACTGCCAGTAAGAGTGCTGTAACAGCTGTCAGCAACTTTGTGGGCTTTTTGTTGTTCGGATCGCGCTTCATTGTGTTGTCTCCTCCATATTCTTTTATATTTTTTGGGCCGTACCCAACTGTGACCCATTATAACGGATATTTGCGCATCGTTATCATCTTTTGCACAATCTGTCGTTTTGGCCGCACAGTTTGCAAAAGTTACAATAAATTTTCAATTTTTATTGTGCTAATACACAAATATTGCAACATTGTATTTGTGCACCCTGCCAGACAACAAAAAAACGGCAGGGGATACCTGCCGTAAAAATATTATTGCTTTTGGGGCAGCGGAAATAAGATCCGCAGGGTGCACCAATTGTTTTCCCAGTGCAGCGTCATGCTGCCGCCGTGCTGCCCGACGGTGGTGCGGACGCTTTTCAGGTCCGACCCCTGCTGCGGCAGACCGTCCGCATCCAGTGCGGGGGCGGCCTCTGTATAATGCTCGAACCGCAGCATGGCAAAACCGCCCTGACTGTACACCGCCACCTTGATGAGCCGCTTTTCGGGGTCCGGCTCGGCGCGCACGGCGGCAATGGCGTTGTCCAGCGCCACGCCCACGATGGTGCACAGCTCCCGGATGGTGAGAAAGCCCAGCATCCTGCCGTCCGCTACGCTGGTGATGGTGATATTCTCCTGCTGGCATTCCATGGTCTTGGCGGTGAGCAGGGTATCCAGCACCGGGTTGCCGGTCTTGTTCTCGGCCTCGTACTGGCGGATGTTCTGCTCTATGGCGGCAATGGCGGCGTTCTGCTTGGCCTGGTCCTGCTCCTCCCGGATGCGGGCAAGCTGGATCTTCAGCTCATGGTACCGCCGGTTGATGAGGTTGATGCCCTCCTTGCTGCGCTTGTACTGCTCGTACTGGCGGTGCAGCACCTCGTCCATGGCGGCAAGCTCGCTGTGCAAAGCGTTCTCCTGCAGCTGCTCGTGCTGCACAGATAAGATCAGCACGCCGGAAAAATCCACCAGGGTGCGGATGGAAAAAATGCTCATGTTGATCTCGCTGCCGGGCAGAAATCCCAGATTGCTCACCGCAAAGGCGGTCAGCGCCAGCATGACCGCCGTCAGGGCGGCGCTGCCGCCGATCTGTAAGTGCCCGGCGGGCTGGGGACGGCGGTGCTGCAGATAGCACATGATGCCGAACAGCGTCCCATACACCAGCGCCAGCAGCAGCAAAGACAGCGGCTCCCATGGGCCGCGGGCGGGCCAGAGGGCGCAGTGCAGCTGCCACTCCACGCTGGCAGCAAGCTCTGCCAGAATAAACGCCCGTGCGCAGTGATACCCGGCTTCCAGCAGGGTGATGCTCCACACGCCCCATAAATATAGATAGGAAAGCCCGATGGCCGTTACCATGCAGGGGATCCAGAGCCCGCCGGGCACATCGCCCGTCAGCCCCAGAAAGGCCGACAGCACCGCCGCCCACAGCAGGGTGATGCCCCCGGTGACCGCCTTGGAAAAGCGGGGCGCAAGCGCCGGGGTGAACAGCAGCACCGCCAGACACTCGGCAAGGGCGGTGTACAGCCGGGGGATATCCGGCAGCGCGGTCATGAGCCTTCACCTCCGATGTAGTCGGTCAGTGCGGCAAGAAAAGCCTTGCGCTTGGGGCGGCTGACCTGCAGCTCATAGGGTCCCACCTGTACGGTGCTCTGCCGCAGCTCCCGCACCTGTGCCAGATTGACAAGATAACCGCTGTTGCAGCGGGCAAAGGGGCAGTCTGCCAGCTTTTCCTCAAAGGTCTTGAGGGCGCCGGGGGCGGAAAAATCGCCCTCGTCGGTATAAAAGTGCACCCGGTGCCCCTCGCTTTCCAAGTAATAGATGCTTGCGGTGTCCAGCCGGCGCAGCCCGCCCTCCACCGGTACAGTCAGGTAGTGCTTTGCCCGCTTTTCCAGCCGGGCAACCGCCTTGAGCAGCTGCTGCGAAAAGGCAAAGTAGGGCACCGGCTTCAGCACATAGTCCAGCGCTCCCACCGAGTAGCCCCGGATGGCGTACTGCGCCATATTGGTGATGAAGATCAGGATGACATCTGCATCCATCTGCCGGATGCGCTCTGCCGTGGTCATGCCGTCCAGATGCTTCATCTCCACATCCAGAAAAATAATGTCGTAGACCGCGCGGTAATCCTCCAGAATATCCACCCCGTCCGCAAAGACCGTCACTTCAAACTCTGTCCCGTACTGCCGGGTATACCGCCGGACATACTCCTGCAATACCCCCTGCACCTCCGCGTCGTCCTCTACGATCGCCACCCGGATCATGACCGCACCTCCCTTACCACACCATCGTGGAACTGTTACGGCTCTATTATAGCGCAATCCCGTCCGGTTTGCCAAGGGGCACTCCGCAACAAAGGGCAGGGCAGCCCCCAGCTGACCACCGTGGACGTCAACCCCTACCAGCTGGGCATGGAGGCTGCCAGCCAGACCATCAACCACATCGAGAACCCGAACCTTCTGGCCACAAAGATCATCGTGCCGCACAAGCTCATCCCCCGGGAGAGCTGCTGCCCGCCGGAGGAGCGGCACTAAGCAAGTGCTTTTTCAGCAAGACAGTGTCCGCTTCCGGGAGCTGCCGCGCAGCGCTTGCTATCCTGCCCCCAGAGTAGACAGCGTAAAAAACGCTGCATCCTCCGGGGGTATTTTTATGCCCAAAAAGGCACAAAAGAATGCCCGCCCACCTGTGGAAAACCACGGTGGGCGGGCATTCTGCGTTTTATTGTTCGTTCCGCTGCAAAAGCGTTCAGAGGGCGGTGGGCTGGGGTACCAGCCGGAAGAGCATTACGGGCAGCGCGCTGTTTGCAAAATCCAGCGTAAGGATGATCGTTCCGCGCTCTGTTTCAAAAGGCAGCTCGGTCTGTGTGCCGTCCGGGGCAATGCGCACAAGCTTTTTGCCTTCCAGCAATCCGGCGGGCAGCGCGAGCCTTACCCGACCGGTGGGCTGCGTCAGGCTGCCTGCGGTCTCAAATGCCACACTCAGGTATTCCCCATTCGTCCGTGCGGTCACATCCTCCGCAGAAAGGCTGCCGCTGAGCGGCCATGCCGTTGCGGCTTCGATCATTTCCAGCTGCGCGGCGTTTTCTGCCTGCCCGCACACGGGGCAGAAGGTCAGCGTTTCGCCTTCCGCAGTGCGGAAAGTAAACTTCCGGCAATCAGTGCTGCCAGTGTGCGCGCAGCCCTGCCGCAGACAATCGGCGCTCTGAGAGCCGGTTCCGTTCGGAGACCATGCACCGAACTGATGCCCCAGCTTATCGGTCGGGTCTGCGGTGTAGCTGTCTTTGCAGCGGGAGCATGTAAAAACAGTATAGCCGTCTGTTTCACAGGTAGGCTCTACGGTAACAGCCTGATAATCATGGTTCAGTGCGGGCAGTTCCTGATAGGTGGTGGTATAGTCACAACGAGAGCAGGTATCGTAGGCGTTCCAACCCTTTTCCGTACAGGTGGCAGCTTTTGCTGCGTGCTGCTCCAAATCATGGTTCAGCGCGGGCAGTTCCGCGTAGGTGGTATGGTCGCAGCGGGAGCAGGTTTTGTAAGCATTCCAGCCAATTTCCGTGCAGGTAGGGGCTTTTGCGTCGTGATTTACCAGAGCATGGTTCAGTGCGGGCAGCTCTGCGTAGGTGGTATAGTCGCAGCGGGAACAGGTTTCGTAGGCATCCCAGCCGATTTCCGTACAGGTGGGGGCTTTTGCTGCGTGCTGCTCCAAATCATGATTCAGTGCGGGCAGCTCTTTGCGGGTGGTATAGTCGCAGCGGGAGCAGGTTTCGTAAGCATCCCAGCCGATTTCCGTACAAGTGGGGTCTTTTGCTTTGTAGTACACCAAATTATGTTTCAGTGCGGGGATTTCTTGATAATCGGTATAGTCGCAGTTTTTGCAGGTGTCGAAAGCATCCCAGCCAATGTCGGTGCAGGTGGGGGCTTTTGCTTCGTGATGCACCCGATCATGGTTGCTTGAGTCTTTTTCGCCGTATTCCTTACCACACACCTCACAGACCGCTTTGGCGCTGCAGGTTGCTGTGCCGCCGGTACAGTTTGCAGTATCAACTTCGCGGCAGTAGTTCGTGCATCTGCGGGTGTGCGTGCCGTTGCCGGCGGATGACCACTCGCCCCATGCGTGACCGCCGTAGTAACTCCCTCCGCAAGTATTGCACATTCCCAGACTGTCGCAGGTCGCGTAGCCGCCGCTGCAGCTTCCAGTCTCTTCTGCGTTGCAGCGCTTGCATCTGCGGGTGTGCGTGCCGTTGCTGGCGTAGTTAGGCGTCCACGCGCCCCAGTCGTGACCGAGAACGCCGTATTCCGCGCCGCATTTTTCACAGGTTTTGCCTTTGGTGCAGGTGGGACCTTGGGTACCGCCGGTATGTACCTGTAAAAGCGTAACATTGCCATCGTTGTGGCAGTTCTGGCATTCAGTTACATAAACCCTATGATAGGTCGAATCATATTTTTCGTATCTGAGGATCTCACGTGTCTCCCTACTCCCACAGCGTAAGCAGTGCACCGGGACTGTTTCTGCCGCCGCTTTTAACATGATCCCCGGTATCAGGCACACCATTGCCAGCACCGTCAAACACCCGATCAGCCATTTTTTCATGTTGCTCCCTCCTTATCATCAAACCTTGTTATCCTTTCAGATCAAACTGCACGGACAGCGATGCAAGCACGGCATCTACCACCTTCCGCGCCTGGGCAAGCATATCGATCTCCGCCACAAAAGCGATGACCTGCTCGCGCTCCTGCGCGGGGACCTGCAGCGCACTCAGGCTCATGCTCAGGAACCGCCGTATTTTGCGCTCCAGCGTAAAGTAGGGGTCGCACTGCCGTGCCATGTAGCCGCGCATCATGCCAGCCGTGCCCAGCTCCATCTCGTAGAAATCGCACTCGGCGCACCCGGGCAGATACGCGCTGAACGCCGCCTGCAGCTCGGCCGTGGTGCTGCGGTGGATGATCTCCGCCGTGGCGGGGAAGGTGTACGCTTCCACATAGATATCCCGCAGATTTTCGCTCAGCTCGGTCATCGCCAGCTGCAAAGCCGTTTCCACCGCGTAGAGGTACACCGGCGAGGGGGCGTTTGCCGCCAGCGGCCTTACCGCACCGAACTGCCTGCTGAACATCATGCCGATCAGCTCGGTCAGCACGCCGTCCTTGGTGCGGAAAATATTCTGGAACGACCCGGCTGACACATCTGCTTCCTTTAAAATTTCTGCCACCTTGGTGTTCGTGTAGCCTTTTTCCAGAAAAAGCCGGACACAGGCGGTCAATATCCGCCGTTTTGCTTCCTTGCTGTCGTATCTGCGCGCCATTGGGAATCATCCTTTTCTATGATTGGTTTCTGACCCAATTATATATTGATTTGAAAATTGCGTCAAGTAAACTTTTAAGGGCGTATTTTGGGCAGTTTGACGAGGGAGAGCTGGACTGGCTGCTCTGCAATAAGCCCTTGGAGTATGCACAGATGGTGCTGAGAGGGGAGATGGAGCGTTATCTGTCGCTTGGCTGTGACCACGGCAGACTGGAAGATCAAGCCCTTATAAAGAACACGATGCCCACCGACCTATGGTTTTCGCCATAAGCTGGTAGGCATCTGTTGTTCTGGTTTATAATTCACTGATGGTTGCAGTAATGGGCTGCATGAGGATTCGCCTGACCGGGGTATGTACTGCCAGCACCACAGCCGCCAGCACGACTACGACAATCACGGCAAGACAGCCCCACGGCACCTGCCACGCTGCACCGAAATAATGGGTGATGAGCAGGATATACAGCTTCCGATTCAGCACAAGACCCAGCGCAATGCCCACCACAAGACCGGATACCGCATAGGTGCCAGCTTCGGCAGAGATCATGCGTTTCAGCTGTGCATCATCCATCCCGATGGCACGCAGGATGCCATACTGCTTCATTCGTGCCGACACGCTCATGGAAATGCTGTTGACGATGTTCAGAATGGTGATTCCTGCAATCACGATGAGAAACGCATAGACCACCAGATGGAACGCCCAGTAGGTGCTTTGTATCATCCGATTTCCCTCGATTCGGTTGGAAAAAACAACCTGCTTGTTTAACGTGTCGCTCAGCAGGGTGTGTATTTGTGCAATGGCTGCGTCTGCTGTGGTATCTTTTAGTTGAATATCGATCACCGCATAGCGGTTTTGCCCGGTCAGCTGATGGAAGGTTTCTTCGGTGCAGATAACAATCGGGGAATCGGTACTACTGAACGGGCTGTCGTTCAATACACCCACGACTGTGAGCTTTGCATCCTCCAGCTGGATGGTATCACCCACGGTCAGGGAGTTGCTTTTGTCGAATACCGTCAGCACAGGGTATGTGCCATCCTCCGGCTCCTGCGGAAGGGTTCCGCCAATCAGGTCTTTTTTCGCCCAGCCAAACTGTATCGTATCGTATGAAATCAGGTCGATGGACCCCTGTTTTCCCTGATATTCCGCCGGGAGCGGGCAATACATCCGCCCGAATGCGTGTTTGACTTCCGGCAGAGCTTCCAGCTGCTCCACCAGCACTGGGTCAAGGACATTTTGCCCGGATGTTTCAGCCACCGATAAGTCCGGTGTGTAGGGCTGCAACGGATTCAGCGCAAATCCAACCCATCGAAGCAAAACCGAAAAGCTCAAAAACAGGAGAATGCTTAACGCAAAGGAACCTGTCATCAGAAGCAAGTTCTTTTTGGACGAGGTTGCATGGCTCACGCCCAAAGAAAGCTCTGCACGACTTCCAAACAGCCGAGCATGACACGGAGAATCCGTTGCATTTTCCACCGCATTTCCAGTTGCTGCTGTGATCGGAGAAGCTTTTGCCGCCCGCCGTGCCGGAGAAGATGCCGCGAACCAAACCGTGATAAGTCCCAGCACGGAACCACAGATAATACCGACCGGGCTGATGCCAAGCACTGGTAAAGAGCTGAACTCCTCGCCGATAAATCCACGCAGGAAGGAACACAATCCCCATGTGGAAACGATTCCCAGCACACATCCTGCTGGAACAGCAGTTTTACACCAGAAAAGAGCTTCCAGCCGGACAAGCATCCGAACCTGATTTTTTCCTGCCCCAAGACAACGCAGCATTCCATAATAGCTGGTACGCTGCGCTACATTGCTGTTGATGCTGCCTGTGATCATAAAAATTCCGGCAAGGACGACCATGCCAGCCAACACAGCCGCTACCGCATATAAGCCTACAATATAATCGTTGTTGCTGCTTGCGTTCAACGCCATCAGGTAAGTATTTTCGGAGATTTTTTCTTCTGAAATTCCGTACTTGTTTTCGATGTTCACAATGGACTGCCGCAAATTGGTACGTGGCTTGAACTGGATGAAATACTGTGTTTCAAAGGATTCTTCTACCTGTGCGGCAATCTGAGAAAATGTACTGCGGTTCATCACCAGCACAACAGCATCATACTGGTTCGCATCGGAGGTATCCTCATTGAAACCTGCGACAGTAAGCGAAATGGTCTGTCCATCCGGGAGCGTCAGCGGAATCGCTGTACCGACCGTAACATCCAGCCAATCCCGGATGTTTGCTGTCACGAGCACTTCGCCATCCGCCGGGGCAGTGCTGCACTGCATTCCCGGAAAGATTTGAAGGATTGCATCATCTGCTCCTACCAGTGCGGCACGTTTATCTCCGGCAAAATAGTTTTCCGTAAGGGAAGCGTTGATGTCGCTATACGCCGAAAATGCAGCAACATCCTCCTGTGCGGCAAGCTCTGCGGCTGTTTCAGGGGAGATGTCCTTTACCATGATATGCCAGTTTCCGTTTTTGTTCAGCTGGTTTGAGGTTTCCATCCGAATCGCCATATCTGCCATACTGAACACCGCCGTGACCAGAAACACCGCAAGGACGATGCACAAAATCGTCATGCGGTTCTGCCGTCTGCGTACCTTGGCAGAAATCGGGATCAGGCTCAGATAGCTTTTCATTTCTGTGCTGCTCATTCCCGGCACCTCCCAAAATCGGTCAGGCAGCCGTCCGATACCTGCAACACCCGGTCTGCCGTCTGCGCAATGCTGCGGTTGTGGGTGATCATCAGGATGGTCTGCTCGTATTTCCGGGAGGTTTCTTTTAGCAGGGCAATGACCTCGCTGGTGTTCTGGGTGTCCAGATTGCCGGTCGGCTCATCCGCCAAAATCAGGGAAGGGCGGGTCATCAGGGCGCGGCCGATGGCTACCCGTTGCTGCTGCCCACCGGAAAGCTGGCTTGGCAGATGCTTCCGACGGTCTTTCAGATTCAGCACGGTCAGCAGTTCTTCCAGATATGCCCTGTCCGGCTTTTGGTAGTCCAGCAGCACCGGGAACAGGATGTTCTGTTCTACGGTCAGTTCCGGGATGAGGTTGAATGCCTGAAAGATAAAACCGATATTGCGGCGGCGGAAGATCGTCAGCTCCCGGTCTTTCATGGCAAAAACATCCTTGCCATCAATCAGCACCTTGCCGGAAGTCGGCGTATCCAGTCCGCCAATCAGGTTGAGCAGGGTGCTTTTGCCGGAGCCGGATTCGCCAACGACCGCCACATATTCGCCTTTCGGCACTGAAAAGCTAACATCTTTCAGCGCATGGACAGCAGTTTCTCCGCTGCCGTAGGTCTTGCAGAGATGGTTGACTTCTAATAGTTCCATAGTGTATCCCTCACTTTGCAGGTTCCTTCGATTCAGACGGATGATCTCTGTCTGTGCAGAGAAGGATAACACGTCAACCTTACTGCAAGCCTACACTCAGCCTACAATTTTGTAGGAATCGGAAAATTCAGAGTAAAGGTCGTGCCCTTTCCCAGCTCGCTGTCTACTTCAATGGTGCCGTGATGGGCTTCCACAACGGCTTTTGCCAGCGGCAGACCCAGCCCGATGCCCTGTGTATCCTGTGAAAAGCGGCTGCGATAAAACCGTTTGAAGATATGGTACAAATCTTCCGGGTGGATGCCGCTGCCGTTGTCGCGCACTTTGATCTGAACCATGGACGGCAGTGCATTCCACTCTACCTGAATCGTATCTCCGCTCTTTGTGTGGTCAAGGGCATTCTTTACAAGATTGTCCACAGCTTCCTGCATCCAGTCACGGTCGCACCAAAGTGTAACCGCCTCTGAGCCGGACAGAACAAGCTTTTTCTGTTCCTGCTCTGCACGATAGTGATACTGCCGCGCGATGTCCTGCACCATTTCAGCAACATTTTCGTTTTTCTTCTCCAAGACGACCGAACCGGCATCCAGCCGGGTGATTTTGAGCAGATTCTGCACCAGCGTTTCGATGCGGTCCAACTCCTGTTCGGACAGGTCTGCAAACTCTTTGACCTCCGATGGCGAAACAGCTTCGTCCTGAAGCAGACCGTTGTAGATATTCAACGCCGCCAGCGGTGTTTTGAGCTGGTGCGAAATATCTGCAATGGTATTTTTCAAAAAACGCTTCTCTCGCTGCTCGTTGTCTGCGTGTGCGCTCAGAACTGCCGCCAATGCATTAACGGAGTGAAACAGACGGTAAAATTCTCCCTCCCGGTCGCAGTCCAGTCGTGCATCCGGGTTGCCATCCAGACAGCTTTGGATTTGCTGGACTGCCTGTTCCAGAAGCGCGCTCTGCCTTTGGAAATAGCGAAAAAGCACGCCCCAGAGACAGCCGCCCAGAAGCAGAAAAACCAATAGTAACCCGAAAGAAAATACATGCGTCGTATGCCATACGATGCCCTGCGTGAGAGCCAATGCCACCGCCCAGACCGCCAGCACGGCTTGGAACAAATTTCGGATTTCCCGGTTTGCGAATACTTTCATATGGCACCTTTACCCATTCCATTTATAGCCCATGCCGCGGACAGTCAGCAGCATCTGCGGTTTGCCGGGGTTGTCCTCAATCTTCATCCGCAGCCGCCGGATATACACTGTTAAGGCACTGCTGTCAATGTAATCCCCATCGCAGTCCCACAGTGCATCCAGAATTTGTTCCTTGGATAGCACGGCATTCGGATGCTGCATAAAGAAGCAGAGTAGTTTGTACTCTGCGCCGGTCAGTTCCAGCAAGATTCCGTTTTTGTATGCCTGCCCCTGCAACAATCGGACGGTGATGCCATTGGATTCCAGCACGGGTTCTCCTGCGCTGGACGCATTTGCACGGCGAAGCAGTGCATTGACCCGCGACAACAGGACACCCAGCTTGAACGGCTTGGTCAGGTAATCATCCCCGCCCAGTTCCAGTCCCATGATGATATTCATTTCCTCATCCGAAGCGGTCAGGAACAGAATCGGCACATTGGATGTGCGCCGCACCTTCTGGCAGAAATCGAAGCCAGAGCCATCCGGCAGGGAAACATCCAGCACCAGCAGGTCATATTTTCTGTCTGACCACAGCACCTCGGCTTCTGCCAGTGTCCGGGCTGTATCCAGTGCAAAGCCCTGTTTCTTGAATGCAAAAGTCAGCCCACTGATCAGGCTCAGATCATCTTCCAAAAGGAACAGTTTTCTCATGATTCCCTCTCTTTTCTGCGTTTTGTGTGTCCTACAGGTTCAAAAGCATTATAAGTTTTTTCTGCGAACATTACAATGTGCGAAACGGAAATTGTTTCTTGCCGTGTGTTAAATATAAGTCCTACTATCACTGCTTTACTGCAATAAAATTCGCAAAAACATCTTGACGCTCGCCGCAATCCGTGATGCTCTTTATCGCAAATTCCACCGAGCTTGTCGGGGCAACGCCCCTCCATCTTGCTGCGCAAAACCGTTCTGCCGCTTAAAAGCCCCACTGGGGCTTTCATTGCTGCGCAAACGCGGACTTTCAGAAAAGTACAGAGCGGCGAGGATTTATTCCCCATGAAGATTTTTACCGCCCCGCAACACACCCGATCTATTTTGCCGCCGTTTCACCCGACAAAATTTTTCGCTTGACTTGCAGGGCGGTTCTTTTCTTTTATGGGACAGGAACTGCAAACCTTTCACCAAACCATGACAAGGAGGCGACCCGAAGCGTGATCTATCGAGACAATTTGTTTCTCAACGCCAGATTCCAAGAGGCTGTTCAAGCTGCCCATGACCAAGATTGGCAAACCTTTGAAAAATATTCCTTCTACGATGCCAAGATGATGGAAGACCTGCTGTACAAATGCGAACATCTGATGCCTCTTGAAATCAAATGTCGGTACGCCTTACAACATTATTACAGTCACGGCGATCATTCTCCCATCATTCGGAAGTATGTCCGCCGAGCCAAAATCATTCGTCCTGACAACTGGCGCGATGCTCTGCCGGAGAGCGTAAGAGACATTGAGATGTTCACCGTATATCGCGGCGGCATCGGCAGCATTGAGCGCGCACCGCTTTCTATTTCATGGTCGCTTTCTTACGATGTTGCTGAATGGTTTGCACACCGCAGTGAACTTTTTTACCGCTGCCCCTGCCATGTATATCAAGGAACAATTCACGCCGACAAGGTGATTGCATATCTTCCAGAGCGCAGTGAGTTTGAAATTATCCAGCATCGGAATGTCAAAGACGTGCAGGAAATCACGCCGCTGAGAGGATACAGTCCTCCGTTCAATGCCTTCAAATCATCGAAAAAATGGGTTCACGATGAAGAG
>ENA-ORNT01000597-ORNT01000597.1-human-gut-metagenome-genome-assembly--contig:-NODE-597-length-25949-cov-8.087318_pt1 | contig 25949 bp, 36 predicted proteins | sample MGYA00242120_ERZ509032 | MGnify/ENA primary metagenome ERZ509032 (study PRJEB26280, sample SAMEA2338729) | human gut metagenome | biome: human gut; feature: human-associated habitat; material: faeces...
GCCAACCACTTAGTCAGACAGTCCAACACAACCAAAGCAGAAAACGCATAGAACAATATAGCGTGTCTGTGCAGCAATACAACCATGATAGCAGCCATAGCAGTCTTATAAGACCAACCACTGTACAACGTTTTCCCTGCAGCAAATGCCGATTCAAAAAATAATTTATAATTCATATTTTTTCCTCCTTCGCCTTATAATGAGCCTATCAATTACAAGGCGTGATAAAAACCATGAGTCAAAGTGTGTGCCGCGTTATATACGGCGTAGCGCAAAGCTAAAAAATCCATTTCTCAACCTCCTAATTATTCATTGCTACAGCTCTTACTTCATCCGCAGTAACTGCAGCTTCGACCCGTGCCTTAGCAGTTCTGTACGCAGTATGCAGTTTATTGCTGCGTGCGGCGACGGAAGCGATAATCATACGCAGGTCTGCGGCAGTTACCACCGCATCCTCATTGTCTGCCGTGGTCCAGCTAATTTTAGCGCCCTCTCCCTGTACATCGAGCGCAATAATTGCGGCGTTGATGCGGTCGCGGGCTTTACTGTCGTAATCGTAGAGGTGCCCGCCATACTCCACCGGCTCGACCTCCGCAGCATCACGCTGACGCTTCAGTTCAAAAATTTTGCGGGTGCGGATATTTTCAATCGGTTCTTCGGTTTCCGCTACATTTACTCCCAGCTGCTCCAGATCAGTATCAGATATTGTGCGTGGGATAAATGTGCCGTCATGCGCCAGTGCCTCTGCCAAATCGTACAAGTTATCGTAGCTGTTAGCCTTGTATGTATACGTTTTCATTATTTGCTCCTTGCTTAGTTAAAGATGATTTCTACTTTAAATTTCTTGCCTACATTAGCAGCAGTAAACATACTTGATATATTTGACGGCACACGTTGCACGTAGGTGTAAAAACCTACTAAGCTACCTTGATATGATATTTTACCTACTGTTAAATTAACAGTTACGCCCGTTTCAAGTGGTGTGATGTTAAGGCTAATATTGTAACTGCCACTCGTGACCCCTTCTTCTAAAAAAGCAATGTCAAGCCAACCGCCGTAATAAGACAATATAACAAGAGTAACGGCTCTGCCATCGTGTGTAACATTGCCTGTAATCTCACCATAGTTGCCATTGTTGCGACTATACCCGTACTGACCGCTCTGCCGTCCCATAGTCATGATAAAGGCATTATCCCCGGTATCCCCGCCGCTTCCAGCAGATTTTTTGATAAACATCATCCTGTTAAGTCCCATGGTTATCACCTCATGTCAGCTTATTAGCCTGCACGATGCTGGTCAGGCTACCGTAGCTGTCCTTGGTCATAAGGATGTTGAGTAGCAGGCCTGCGCTGGTGATTGCTAAGTCGGAAGCAGCACCGATATATTTAATCGTGCCGCCGTTGGTGATGGACAGCGCATAATCACCGCCAGCAGTGATGTAGGCCGTAAACACCGTTGACTGATTGCTGCTGAGCAGCGCAGCGAGCGTTGCAAGGTTAAGGGCAAACGCCCCTGTTGCATAATAAGAGGCGGCTGAGGTAGATGGGCTAACCGAATTGGTGCTGCTGTAAGGTGCTGAGTATTGCTCATAGCCAAGCGTCGCAAGGTTAAACGTTTGCTGCGCTCTCCACAAGTTTTGTCCGGATGTTGTGACAAAATCGGCAAGGTCTATAGCCGTCTGCACAAACGCCGTGGTAGCTATCTGCGTGTTATTGGTTCCGGCAGCAGCCGTCGGTGCTGTCGGTGCTCCGGTCAGCCGTGCCCCACCGTTCCAGCCGTTGCCGTTGATGTTACCGACAAGGACGGCGCCAGACTTAGTGCCTGTAGTGCATTGGTAGAAGTTCCAATTTGCATCATATTCATAGAAGTCGACGCTATCATGCCCCGAATATCCAAAGTCTATAGCATGGTAATATGAGGTAGCATCACCCTCGCCACGGAATTTGCGGCACTGGAAGTAGTTGGCTGCGGCCGAGCCAGTCTGGAAATTTGGTGCTGTGATGCCACCAGTGACTGTACCGCCAGTTAAAGGCAGGTAATCGCCCGAACCGCCGCCCATGTTGGCTATCGCCTCGGTGACTACCTTGTTTTGGACAGGATTTGTGCTGGTGGTCGACAGCTCAGCATCAATGGTAACCTTTTGCATCAGGCCTACAATAGGGTTGCCGTCTGCACCTGTTGCCTTTACTCCCTCTGCCAAATCGGCAGCGGTGACGGTATCACCGGTAAGGTCTACCAAGGTGTTACCGCCATAAATAATCTTATTCACTGCCATTTTTTACGCTCCTTAGCCTATGGTAACGGTTTTTCCGCCCTGAGCATTGTCGCTCTCGTTGTACGGGATTGGCTCTACGGTAACCTGAGTAAGGTAGTTAAAACCCTGAGTGCTGTCCGGCAGGATGGTCTGCGCCATGGTCTTAGGTGTAGCAGTCTTAGCCTGCGCCTTAGCGCCCTCAGTGCCGCTCATAGTGCCCTCAACGCCCAAGATGGATACGCCAGCACGGATGTTTGTTGCGATAATCTTGGCCTGCTCCGTGCTGGAAATGGTTACCTTGCCGCTGCCGTCATGATAGCCGATAGGGATGCTGTAGGCATCAGCTTTTTTGCTGATGCTGCCGGTAACCGCACCATTGTTTCTCATCTCGCCGGTAACTTTGATTTTATTAACATAAGCGGTCTTTCCGCTTAAAATTTCTGCGCTGGCAGCAGTCGCATCGCTGGTATCAGCGTCATAGGTGCAGGCACCGGTAATAGCCGCGCCGCTCTTGTCATGTGCGATAACGCCGCTAAGCAGCTTATCAGCGGTAACGGTATCGCTGGTCAAATCAATCAGCGTTTTGCCGCCATACACAACTTTACTAATAGTTTTCTCAGCCATAGATTTCGACCTCCTTTTCACTACCGATATAAATCGTAATTCCATCAGATAAATTGCTTGTTTCGTAATACGGGATTTTCTCAACAGTAATATTCTTTGTTAATTGTTTGTTTGCCGTCGGCAATATCTGCACTTCGTTCGCTTCTGAGTGTACGCTATAAGCACCATCATAAATTTCTGCACCAATAACGCTCCGTGCCGATAATGTACCGTGAAGCGTTACTGATGTTGCCGTCAGTATGCCGTGTAATTTCTCCATCAGTACGTCACCTCTTCAAGCAATAAAAATTCGTGCGGCGGGATAACTGTATCGACATAGCCGTCAGCCCGCTTCAGCTCCACGTCATAAACGTATGAGCCGAACGGCATATCCTGCGTGTCTGACGGATTGATGGTCAGCGTTCCGTCAGTGATTGTTTTCTGCAGGACGATGGTCGGACTCCGTGGTGTGCGTCTGAGCGTAAACGTCAGCACATCGCCGTCAGTCAGCGCAACAGGGCTGCCATTTGTGTCGGCAATGCTGATGGTAAAAGCTCCGCTGTCACCTCTGATTAAGCTGATGTTGTTGTTGTTGACTGTAAACATCGGTGGTCACCTCCTTAAAATAATAACCTTGCGTTGGGGATTAAACCGTGCGCAGCTCGCCAGACTGAAATGCTTGTTGTTTCATTTGTCGCCTCCCTTTCTGATGTAAAAATTAGCAAATTGTCCCTATTAACCAACCGTAATTATACCAAGCATCAAATTCGTAAAATTCTCCATACTCAGGCCCTCCGTTATCCGGGTACGTCCATTCTCCTGTATCTGGGTTGTATTCTGGAGCTTGACTATCGCCTGTCCAAAACGTATTGAAAAACCTAGGCACAATACTTACTACTTGATTTTTCAATATATATGTTGGCCTTTTATGGCTTTCTACTCCTTGCGGTGATGCATAATGAGCTTGTTGGTAAAGCTCATAGTAATAATCTTCTCCTAAATTGCACGCAATTATTGGCTTTTCACTCGCAGTAGAAATGTTGTCTTTTTCTTCGCTTCCGCACTTTAATACGTTTATGTAAGGACGTTCAGAAGAAAATACTATTTCGTTGTTATCGTTTATTATTTCAAGCCCAACGCCATGCTCGCTAGGGGTTCTTGTGGCATGGTTAAATATGTACAATGTCGACGTTGCTATAATATCATCTCTTTCAATGGCAACTATACCAATCTGCGCTACTGCGCTCCCGTCACCAAAAAAGCGAATAGTGTTTCCAATAGCAACATAGGAAAACGGCACTTCGCTAGTTATGCCATTTAAACTTATCCCAACCAACGCATTGTCTGGTATCGAATGACCAGTTGGAAATTCATAATAATAATTGTGCCATCCCGCCGTGCTACTAGACATATCTTTCTTCTTGCACTGTGATAACGGGAAACTGTCAACTACTTCCATGCAAGCAAATTTATCGTCGATAACGACTCTTTTATCATCGCCTATAACTTCAAGATAAGTGCTCATATTATTCCATACCTTATCTTCGTGCCGAGTTGGTTTTTCCAAAATATCCTATACCCGGTATCATCTATGCGCAAAATTGGATATTCGTTATTACTGGGTTTGTATACCGGAGATACGTTACTGAGGATTATGTACCACAGCTTATTATTCGGATATCCTATGCCAGCGCTTGTGATTTCTCCGCTGCCTTGCAGAGTTGCTTGTCCTATTGTTCTTGTGATATTGCTGTTAGTATCTAATTTCACACTTCCGTCTGCGTTGTTTATTACTAAACCTTGAGCCATTACCATACCCCCATTTTTACCCGAAGCACATTATTGCTGTCATATACTTCAATCAAGTTGTCTTTTATTTCCGTTCTTGCTCCGCTAGTTGCTGTACGTAATGTACCGATAGTCGCGCAGATAGCTGACAGGCTATCTACCGCCATTTTATCAGCGCTGATGCTGCCTGCAAGCATATTGTTTGTAATCACATTGCCGTCAATCTGCGTATCACCTGTAACATGGACGTATTTGCCGTCAAGCAGGATTGTGCCGTCGGCGATGTTGATTTTTGTGATAATATCATTGCCGTCAAGGTCGATATTTTTCACCGCAAGGCTGATGGCATCCTGAGTTTGCTGTATAGTACTGTATGATTCTAATTTTTTATCAGTCGCATTATTAAGCTTAACAACCATGTTGCTGATTGCCGTGTTGGTCTGCTCAATTGTACTGTAACTGCTCAGTTTTCCGTCAGTATAGCTTGCTACCTGCGAGCTGATGAGCGCTTCAGTCTGCTTAGTCGTGCTGTACTTACTAAGCGTACCGTCCTTGAAATTAGCAATACTGTTGCTAATCATTGTGGCAGTCTGCTCTGTGGTACTGTAATTACCCATGCTGCTTGCAACACGTGTAGCAATAAGTGTTTCTGTCTGTGTGGTCGTGCTGTAATCCTTAGCTAATTTATCAGCGGTAATCTTACTGCTGTTCAGCGCTGCATTAGCGTTAGCTAAAGCGTTATTGCTATTTTGTAACGCAGTGTTTGCGTTGTCCGTAGCGTTGGCAATGTTGTTTTTTATAGTCGCATCGAGCTTATCGGCGGCAATGCTTCCTGCCTCTATCAGCCCTGCGTCAATCGTTGCTTTCACAGTCACTGTTTCGCTGCCGCTGTATCTGCCGTCACCGAAATAATTGTAATAGCAAGCCTTGACCTCATAAACGCCAGCATCGAGAGATTTATAATAGCTCAGGTTCGCTGTTTTATCGTCGCTGTCATTCGTCGCTCCGTCAAAGTACCAATGCACGCCGATACAATTATTCGGGATGCTCTCTAACACGCGACATTCAATGCCCTGCATTTTTGCCTTGACGCTGATTTTCGGCGCGTTCGGTGTTGCGAAATTGTATGCTGCTGTTGCTGGGGCGCTGGTGATTCCGTAGGCGCTGACGGCAAAAACATAAATCGTGCCGTAGCGTGCGGTTATAGCGTTTGTTGTGTAGCTGTTATCTGCCGTGCGTGCGATAAAATTAGCGTTATCAACGCCAACATTTGCATCTAACCTGATTTCATAATATTTAACATCGGCATTATGCACTTCATCCCATTTAATCACTACGGCATCTTTTAAAGTGATGCTGAGATTTGTCGGCGCTGTTGGTGTTGCTGTGCTGATTGCAACTAAAATATTTGTCTGTGCCGATACGTCGGGTGTCTCGACATTACCAAAAATATCCTGCGTACACACAGCGATTTGATATCTCTTGCCGATATCCACCTGCGGCAATGTAGCTGATTTGTAACCGCTGCCGCCGTATCGCCACGCTTCGCCGTATTGTCTGTACCATACCTGCGCTTGCTGATAATTATCAAAATCAGCTGGCGACCACTCAACGATAATATCATGATAGACAACCTTGCCGCCGATATCACGATATTTATTATAAGCTGTTACGTCTGTACAATTCGGCAGGTCAGACACAGCAGCGACGCAGCTGTAACAATCAACGTCAGCCAGGTTTTGCCCGTTCGCCTTAAATTCGTTAAATGCAGGGAATTTAAAATACAGCGTTCTGCCGATGTGCTGTTTTGTAAGCGGGACAACGTATATACCGCCGTCCAAAACGGCTACATCCTCGCCGTAATTATGTGCCGTGGCGACTGTGCCGTATTGACCACGCATCAGCCCTGTAAGCTGATACAGATTGCTGTTTAACAGCGTCGCACGTGTATAGCTCATACATTCGCCGTTTATCCAAATCAGCGTATTGCCGTTGGCTGCATCCTGCGCGCTGCCTGTCAGCAGCTCAACAGGACGTTGATTGTTTAGGCGGATATATGCGCTCGTCGCATCAGTCGTCATAGTCCCTGCTGTTGTGCCGTAGATACTGTTGATGCCTTGCGTACCGATATTACTGTAATCGCCGTCCTTGTCGCTGATAAAAACATTGCAGCCGCCCCACGTCTTGGCAGCGCCTTGCAATGCTATCCATAATTCGCAGCCGCTTGCGCTTGTCACGAGGTCGGACGGCGGAATGATAAACAACGGACGCGCCGTATTGCCAGGTTCTACGTTAAAATCTTGGTATTGGTAATCATTGACAACGGTGTATTTAGCTTCGCTGTATGCTCCGGGCGCTCTCTGTACAGCGGTTACAGTCAATATACCGGTCTTAGCCTCGGTAATTTCGCTCACCATTACCACTTGACCGTCAATGCCAATCGCCTCATCAGTGATACGCAATAAATCGCCCGGCTCCAAACGGCAATATTTCCACGGGAGCTGGAATGTGTATTGATTGCATTCCGTCTGCGCCATGCGTGTTTTCATTTGAGCATATTTCAGCGCTCGTTCTTTTGTGTGATACCATTTGGCATCATAGGTAACGCTTCGCACGCCGTATTTTTTGATGCTTTCTATATCCTGATAGCTGACGGATTCTTCCTCGTAGTTGTTTGCACGGTTTAAAAAATTGACAGTGATGTAATTATATATCTCGGTGCTGTCTTTTCTTTTGACCGTTACCGGTGCACCGCTCTGCGGAATAAAATCATCAGCCGTCAAATCGTACATGATCTGTTTATTTGGCTGCCACTCAGCACGCTGCACATCATCACGCACAGCGAATTTAAAGCGGTCAACGCTCCAATACATGTAAGTATTAGTAAATTCCAACAGATTAGCAATAATCGTTTGTGCCTTATCTTGCCTGCTGAATGCATCGTTTGGCGTGCTGATAAGCAAATCAGCGTTAGCGCAATATTTGGCGTAATCGGCAAAGCTCGCCTCATCGATGTATGAGCCTAAGCCGATTTTACTCAATATGTCCTTAATGACATAAGCGGGATTTGCATCGGTGTTATCAGCAATCAATGTGCCGCGGACCTCAAAGCTATATGACGGCATTGAGGCATTATCCTCGCCTAAAAAAATCCTGCCATACAGATACGCTAAATTATCATAGCCTGTTGCGATGTCAGCATGATTTGTGCTCATGTAGGTTGTCGGCTGGCTGTTATCGCCCTTGTTGAGCGCCAATCCTGCACCCTCGTTATTGGTGTTGGCGTTCAATGCGCCTAAGCCTGCGTAGGCTGTATCGCCCACCCACACTTTATTGATACCGCTTATCACGCCCTCGCCCAACGCAAGCTCAGCATAAACATAATACAGATATGTTATGGTGGTGCTTTTTGATTTGCCGCTTTTCTGCGTAGTGCGTTTTTCTTTCGTTTCAAAATCCTGATAACACATCAGGTTCGGCGACACCTTGCACGTGCCGTACAACAGCGGCACGGGTGTGCCAAACTCACAGACGGTGCTTTGGAAAGCGTCTATTTTTTGCGAGCGGCTCGTAAATTTCGTACCTTTAAAAAGTCCCATCTTTCAACCTCCAAAATCCCGTTGCCCTGCTCCTGCCTTTTGCATCCAGCAGCAACGGCTCATCCAAATCTGTGATGCATGTGCCGTTATCGGCTGAGCAATGGATGATGCAGCCATTGCCTAAATACATTGCAAGATGTGCATAATTGCTGCGCCCCCAGCGATATGAGATAACATCGCCGGGCTGAAGCTCATCAACCTCATAGCAATATTTTGTAAGATATGCAAGCACAAGTTCTTTACAATCTTTTTGACAATACCAATCACCGCTGTAACCAAATTCCATAGGTATGTCAGCCCATCCCATTTCTTTATAAATATTGGTAATGAGCGTGCAGCAGTCAAGCCCTGCACCCTTGACGTTAGCGCCGTTGATGTGCGGCGTGCCCACATAGCTCAGCGCTGTTTCGTATAATTTGTTATTCATCATAATTTCACCAGCACATTTTTACTAGGTTTTAACGGAATCATACAGGTGTATGCATCTTTGCTTGCCGTGCTGACTATGCCTGACTGCTCCTGATACACATTCTGAGGCGCGAACGTCCTCAGCGGTACAGATGCATTTAAACCAATGGTTTCACTCTTTACAGATAATTTGACGCTGATGCCGCCGCATGATGACACCTCGCAGCGTCCATTAAACAGCGACAACACCCCCAGCACAGCGCCATTTTCAGCGTCCAAAAATGCACGGCTGAGAGTTAATTGACAATCGTCAAATTTGCCCTCGTGCACAGCCTTTAGCAAAAACATGTTATCCACGTTATCATTATGCTGGCGGTCGGCGCTGATTGTGGCAGACAGCGTTTCTACGGACGGCTGTCCCGCCGTCTTGGTCTGATCACGGCTGATGATAAACATATCATGTCTGTACGTTTTACCGTTAAAGCTGACATCGCTGTCAAAATCAGCAATGTGATAAATGCTCCCGCTGCTCAGAGTCAGCGTAAACAAATCGCAGCAGACAAATTCGTTGTCGGCGTTGAGGTGTGTTGCAAGGTCTAATGTACAATTTTTCAAATTACATCACCTCACTGTAACTAATTTCAAGTTAACGTTGTTTACATTCTCAAAATTCTGAGTGACAGAAAGCGTATCTAAAAAACGTACACGCCAATAATAGTCAAAGCTTGCCTTAACAACGCTTTTTGGCGTCGCAGTTGGCACTGTCAGTATGTCCCCGTCCAATGTAAAATCTGCAGTCTCTTTATCATCAACATAAACCCGTACATTGTCGGCCTTTTCGCAAGGCAGGACATAGCCGCCATTTTTAATAAACAGCTGATATTTACCGTTGTCATCTCTGCTAAGATCCTGTAGTTCGACGCGAGCGCCATAATCCTTGTAAAAGAAAGGTAAAAGGGTACCCTTGCATTTTGCATAAAAGCCCATTAGTAGCGACAGATTCTTATCGTCTAAAGCAGTAAAGCTCACAGTAAATGATAGTTTAGGATACAGTTGGCTACAAATCGCCCTACGCCTGCCGCTGGCGGTTTCTGTCTGTGTGACCTCCCACGCCTGCTGCAGTGTACTGCTCCATGCTGTTTCACCGCTGTCAAGCGGAAATATTCTTTCAGCCATATGCATCCCCCTTAAAAAGTATCAAACGCCGTATTAAAATTGCGGTTGTCGTCCAAAGTTGCCTGTTTAAGCACCTGCATGCCTCCACGCGCCAAAAAGTCAGCAAAGCTGGATGCATCCAACGCTGATACGTTAAGAGTGATGCTGTTGCTCGTAGAGCTGCTGGAGGAGCCAACGCTGGCAGGACGGTTATAAGCACCGCCGGAACCGACAAGCCCGCCGCTGGCAAAGCCTCTCAAACGCCCAGTATTCAGACCATTCAAGAACGGTACACCCAAACGGTCTACAGCCTGAGCGTTAAGCACGTACTCGCCATTAGAGAGCATTGCAGGTATGCTATCACTCGTACCGGTACCGGGGCCATCAACCGAACCACCTGTTGCAAGGCCTTTGCCGAAAGCACCCTTCCAACGCGCAGCAAAGCCACCACCGCCGCCGGTGCAGGCAGCCACAATGGTTGCGTAAAGAGCTGCCTGGATAAGCTGGGAGATAAGCTGCTGCAGGACGCTTTTCATAGCATCGCCGAAGCTCTTAGCCCCGGTAATCCAATCAGTTATAGCACCGGAAAAATCCTTCGCCAGCTGATTGCTGGTCTGCTGAATTTTGCTGATGGTATTGATTTTTTGTTGTTCTTCGTCATATTTTTGTAAGGCTTCATTCATTAAGCTAACCTTTTCTTCGTAGCTGTCAGCATTATTGGCTTTTGCCTTGCCCGCCTCAAAGTCACGTTCAGCGTCCATGCTCCATTTACCAACAGTAGAGGATGTATCGTGTCGCGCTTGCCATTCTGCTTCCTTGTTATCGTAGTCAGTTTGAGCACTATTGGCCTTAGCCGCAGCAGTCTGATTGATATTATCAATCGTATATTGATGCGTTTTCTTAAGTAAAGCCAGCTTCTCATTAAGCATGTCCAGTTCTTTTTGAGATGCGCCACGCAGCTGCGCTTCCTTAAGTGCATTTTCAGCAGCAAGCATCTGTTCCGTGTAGGCCAGTTCCTCTTCCTGCAGTTCCTGCTTTTTGTTGAATTCAATTTCTTTAAGCTGAATCTGATATTTTTGAGCGTCAGTGCCATACTTTTTTGCAATAGCATTTTGAGCTGCCCACATGTCTTTTTCTTTTTTCAAAACAAGCCGGACATAGTCGTTTTCGATTTTCTTCCGCTCCTGAGCTATCCTGTTTTCGTCCTGCATAGCCTTTAAGGCTACATTCTCCTGCTTTAAGGAAGAATTTCTTTCGGAACCACGATTGCCTTTATCAGGATTTTGAAAAAGATTGCTGGAATCAGATTTTCTGGTAGTCTTTTTTGCTTCCTCATAGATTTTATAATCTTCCTGAATCTGAGCAAGTTCAGCATCAGCATTACGAGTATCAACAACAGCTTTTTTCGCTGCGAAAACTCTGCCAAACCAGTCAATGGCTTTTTTTGCAAAATCCTCTACTTCTTTAATAGCATCACCAAGCATAGAAGAAAATTTGCTAAACCAATTATCTTGGTTGCCTGTAATATTTGCCCACATATCGCCTATAGTGCCGATAATCCACCGCACAACGCTCAGAATTGCTTCTGTAACAGCAGTACCGATGATAACAACAGTATCAAGAATAGCCTGTACTGCTATGTTAACAGCATCAACAATTTCATCCCAATAAGTAACTACCAAAGCAGCAACAGCACCGATTGCAGCGCCTATAGCAACAATACCTGCAGTAAGTCCCAGTACCGCGCCTAACGTCGCTACGGCTGCAACCGATACAACCGCAAGCACTGCAGCAAAAGCGCCTATTACAGCGATAACAGGAGCAGGCACGCACTCTTTGATGACGTCGCCTAAGCTCTTGCCCTGCTCTGTCGCAGTCTGCATCTTCTGCTGAAACTCTCCCAGTCTGTCAGACACATCTTTTAAGATACCCTTGATGTTAAAGGCTTCCGTCAGATATTTGCCTACAGCAGCGGAAGTGTTGCCGGCAGTTTCTTCGATGTTAGCCAGAAGACCGGAAACCTCGTCCGAAGTCTTAGCCATCATGCCGCCGAACTGATCGTTCATGCCTGCGACAATGGTCTGCACGGCTGCTTTAGAGTCAATAGCGCCTTTAGAACAAAGGTCCTTCATCTCAGCTACTGTTTTACCTGCAGCCTGCGCCAGCATATCCCATGCCGAAATGCCTGCGCTGGTAAGCTGCATCATGTCCTGCGCATTGAGCTTACCGCTAGTCTGCATCTGCCCTAATGCGTATGCAAGACGGCTAACACCTTCAGTGCCTAAGCCTAAACCGCTGGCGGCATCGCCTAGGTTGGTAAGCATAGGGATAATCTCTTCAGCTTTAAAGCCGAACGCCATCAGCTGCTGACCTGCGCTTACAACACCGGGTACGTCGAAGGGTGTTTCTGCAGCAAACTGCTGTAAGTCCCTCAGCATCTGCGTACCTGCCTCAGCAGATTTCAGCATGGTCTGGAAGGCAATCTCATACTGACGCATCTGTGCTGCAGCCTGTACAGACGCTATGCCCATATTAAGAATACCGCCCGCCATACCAGTGAAGACGCTGCCTAACTGCACTGCAGCAATAGCGCTAAGCGCTCCAGTCATCTTGTTACATTTATCAGCAAAGCCTTTTATTCCGCTGGTTGCCTTTTTGGACTGCTTGCTGACAGTTTCCAGATCATCACCTACACGCCGTACATTCTTGCTGTCGATGCTGTCCAGACTCTTGCGCATTGCTTTCACGTCAGAATTCAGCTGCTGAAACATTTTGGCAATATCGGTAAGAATAGCTGTCGATTTGCTCATTTTTGCGGACATTCTGCCTGCAGCTTCACCTGCAGCTTCTACTGCTGCTGCAGTTCTGCTGAAGCCTTGCTCAGCCTGTTTGCTATCCGCTGTAATTTTGACGGATATTTCTTTATTTGCCATTGCCTGCCTCCTTCCTCTGACGCTCAAAATCAGCATAGAAGCGTTCCCGCTCCCTTGCCTGCTCTTCTTTGGTCTTCTGCTTCAGGAACGGCCGCATCAGTGTACCTGCTTTGGCAGGCTTGCGGAGATGCGGGGAAATAATGTTGGCTACCCAGTAGGCTGTTTCCCACCGCTTTGCCATTCTTATTTCATTACATGCATCGACCATATCGTTAAACTCAAACACTGAAAGCCTGTTAAACTCCAAAGGTTTGAGCCTTAATTCACCAAAAGCAAGGGTTTTAGCTGCATTGTACCATGTCCGCATAGATACGCAGCCACCACCCTCGCTAATCAGTTTTTTTCGTATTCAATATCAGCCTTCTGCTCAGTCAGTTCGTCCGGGAACAGCTGATAATAAGCTCCCACGCCTAAAATACCGCTGGCAGCCACAGCCTTCACAACAGGCAGCTGGATATCGGCAATGCTATAACCGTTTTCCATGGCCTCGTCAATCTTTTCAGCATAATACTGTTCAGTCTTATTGCCGTTCTGGCTCATGCCTACGCTCAGCAGTACCAGCAGATTCTTCAGACTCAGCTTGTCAGCGTCCTGCAGCACCTCGCCAATCGGACATTTCAACATGTCCTCTACGCGGCGCAGGCGGCCGATATTAAACCAAATCTGCTGACCTTCACCAAAAGCCTTAATGTCAATCTTTTTCATTCGTTATCCTCCATATAAGAAAAGGCCAGCTAAGTGCCAGCCTTATTTTAAGAATCAGCCTTTGCTCTGTTCGCTGAGGGGACCATCGCCGCTGATGGTGCCTTTAAGAGTAGCAACATCATCATGCGGAGTGCTCAGAGAGCATTCAGTAATAGAACCCCAACCGGTAACAAAGCTCTTATCCGGATATTCAAATTTAACATGCACCTGCTTGCCTGCCAAAAAAGCAGCCTCCAAGAACTTGGCACCGGTATCACCCGCAAGGTAAACGGTTTCAAGGTCGATAGACCAGCTGCGCAAACCTGGCAGGGTAGATTTCCAACCACCGGAAGTCTTATGGGAAGCATCAATCTCGTCAGCTTCACGGTTCAAATCACCGCTGCGCTGGCCACCCAGAAGAGTCCAGGTCGGAGCTGCTTCGGTAGTGCCGGTATTCAGGTAAATCAAATAATCTTTGCCCGCAGTCGCAGTGCTGGTCGCATTGGTGCGGGTCGGGAAAGTATATTCACTCATATCTGTTCCTCCTAACAATCAAAATAAACTTCATAGGTAATCAGCGCCATGCCTGCATCAGCCTTGCCCTGCGCCACGCCAAAAACGATTTCTTTAACCTGGCTGTCAATACACCAGCCGCCTAAATCGTGGTAATGCGTCAGCAAGGCATCCAGCTTATCAGCCAAGGCATCGACGCCTTCAATGCTTGCCGTATCCAACAGGTAGATGCTGTATGTCAGTACGCCCTTGCGCCCGCTCTTAGTCATCTCCACATAGGTGATACGGTCACAGCTCACAGTGCCTTCCAGCTTATTGCCACGGCTGGCACCGGTAACAAGGCTGCTCCAATGTACTTCCGGTATCTGGTCCTGCAAAAGTCCCATGATAACATCTGTAATTTCAGTACGTCTGCTCATGAGCGATACAGAGGAATACTTGCTCTCCCCTGCCCTCCGGTAACGCCGAAATCAGCAGCTGTAAGACTTGCCATAAGGCGTTCCATCTCAGCCTTGTACAGCTTCAGCTTCTGTGCGTATATGTCGCTGTTTTCTACACCGCCAGCGCCGTTGAATACTGTAGTAGGGTCTGTGCCGGTCTGCAGCAGGCATCTGTTATAGCAGGCTGCCACAACGCCCAAGCGCTTGACTATGTAGGGTACAGGCTCGGGAATATCGGTTACCTTCAGCCTGCTTGCCAGGCTGTTTATGATTTCATTGCCATAAGCAATATCATCATAGGTACAATTCAATACCGCGTCCTGTATATCTCCAAAATCAATGTAATCCATTATAAACCTCCCAGCAGACTGTCTAAAGCCTTGGCAAATCTGCTGACAATAACAGGCTGCATAACATCAGCTGCCGTATAAAGAAAATGGTCCGCCTTTATGCCTGGGTGACGCACGCGCTTGCTGAAGACAAATTCCTTGTTTATGGCAAAGCGCAGCACCTTTTTACTGCGTGGTACAATCACATAGGGCTTAGTGCCTTCATGCTGCCATCGCGCTATGTTGTTTGTAAGCATAACAGTACCTTGGTTGTCTTTAGCCAGGCTCATAATGCTTTTTTCAGTCATACCGCTTCTGGTAACGAAACGATGATGGTCACGCGCATATTCCCTGACATCTCTGACGGCCATCTTCACCTGTCTGCGTACCATGTCGCGCGTTTGGACCGGTGCGGCCTCGAAAGCACGCACCAGCTTATCAAATTCGCGCGTAATCTCTACGCTTTTCATTATTCTCCGGAAGCCTTAACCTGTTCTCCAGAAGCCTTAACCTGTTCTCCAGAAGCCTTAGTCTTATGTACGTAGATAGCACCTTTCTTGTTCTCCAGAACGAATGCATCATAGCGCACACGGCCTTCAACTAACCAGCCGTTGATGCCAGGCGGGTTGTCATGAATCTTATAATCTGCCAGCTTAACAGGAGCGCAGCAAGCGATGCGGTTGGTGATGATAAATGCAGTGTCCTTCGGCATGTAGGACGCAGGCACCACGATAATGGGAATGCCGTCTACCATGCCAACCTGACCTTTTACCAGCATGTTTTGTGCCAGATCAGAAGCTTTGATGAAGGATTCGTCCTGCTTCAGCAGCTTGAAGTAAGAAGCAGCCACATAAGCAATACGATTGCCTAAAGGTGCTTTCTCGTCGGTCAGCTTCTCGGTGCCGTCGAGGAAGGCGCTGTAAGCGTTAGCCTTGGTAACTGCAGCGGTTGCGCTGTTCTTAGCGCCTGCAGCGATTTTTGCCAGACGATAAATATCCAGCTCCGGAATAATTACCTCGTCAATCTGACGCTGTAATGCTGCACCGGCCTCTTTCAGCATGCCGGTATCCTGATAGTTGCTCTTGTCGATGGTGAAGGTGAAGGAACGGTCCTTAGTCAAAGTCAGCTCCTGTACGGAATCCTCCAGCTCTGCCGGGGTACCATAACGGTTTGCGCCGGTAGAAGTGTAATCATTCATGCCTGCGGTAGGAATAGAATAAACCTTTACAGTCTGCACGCCGGTGAAATCATAATCGTTGTTGATTGCCGGAGCAGTCAGCGCACCGGTCTTGAAGCGCTCGTCAATTTTTGCGCTATATTTGTCTGCATAGTTAATAGTCATAATAAAAAATCCTCTCTTTCGTCATTAAGAATTAAAGCCACAGAGGAACGGATCATCAGAACCGCTGCCGCCACCATTGCTGCCGCCACCGCCTGCGCCATTGGCCTTAACTGCCCAGCTGTTCTCCTTCAGCCAGCCGTTAACACCATCTTCCAGGCTGATTTCTTTGCCGTCGCTGCCGGTATAGGCAAGGCTTTCATCGTCTTTGACAACGATGCTGCCTTCCAGCAGCTTAGCCATGTTCTGCGGGCTCGCAGCGTTGCCCTTAGTCAGCAGTTCAACAGCCTTAGCCATCTTCATGCCGTCAAGACGCTTGGTCTTTTCGGCTTTGGCGGTTTCGGTCATCTCAGCCAGCTGCTTAGTGACCTTGCCAACCTGTGCGGTTAAGTCAGTAATCTGCTTTGCGACCTCATCAGGCTTTTTGCCGCCCTGGGCAAATTGGTCTAATGTAGTCTTAAGTCCCTTGGCTTTGTCTACCACATCGTCGCCATCTGCCAAACCAATAGCCTCTAAGATGCTTTTCAGCTTTGTCGTACTCTGCTCTCCTGCCGTGCGGTGCTTCTTAGCCTCGTTGTTGAGGGTGTTGATTTCGCCCTTGATAGCAGCGATGAGGTCAGCACCGTTCTCAACTTTCTCCAGTGCTTCGTAAACCTGTTTCATTTCCATTGTTCTGATACCTCCATATCATGGGCCTCCGCCCTATATTGTGCCCTCTCCTGGGCAATAAAAAAGCACGCTGTTACACGTGCTTGATTAACGATGTTATTTTAAATGTTAGCTATTGCCAATCCCATTTTTACTAAAGTAGCTGTAAGGCTAGCCAACTCCTTAATTGTTTCTTTTGCCTTTTTCATGTAGTCATTTTCCTGCAGATATTCAATTCCCTCCGGCGTAATATTGAAATAATCATCATTAAACCTAAGAGTATACCCACCCTTGTAATATTCGCAAGTAACACCTTCAATGTAGCTGTTTTCTGCCAGATGTCTAACAATATACACCCAGTAATTATCTGGAATTCCCAACGTTTTAGGATTCATAAGTTCTACATCTACAGGCTTACCATCTTTGAGACATTTATACATATATGCCAGAATTATGCATACTATAACATTATAATCATTTTTCGCCATTTAAGCCCTCCGGATAATATCTTTCCAAAAACGCCCGGCAAGCTTCTTCCTCAGTGTCGAATTGCGTTACATCATAATCCGCGCCCTTATCTTTTACTCCTATTTCCCACTTATTAGCTTGTTTCCTGATAAAAATTACTGTTTCTATACGAAAGTTTTTATCTGGATAAATGCTATAATTAATCTTTCCAATATTACTATTATCCATTATTACTCTCAACTTTTGAAGGTCATATTTCAATTAAAACACCCTCCTTTATTAACTGATCTATAGTTTTAGAAAATTTACACTGAATTCCTCCACCAGCTTGTCCAAACCAAGGAGCTATTACGCCTTTAATACATTCGACATCTTTTGCTAATTCAAATCTGTGAAGCTCATTCTGAATTCTTGCATCCTTGGCTAAAGCTCTTTCTTCAATGGTGGTACCATCCGGAGATACATAGCGCCCATAATTTTTACCATACCTGCTAATAATCATTCCTTTAGGCAAGGTTGTTTTTTCTTCCTTGCCAACAGCGCCGTTATTGGGCGGATAAATCGGATTACCATCATCATCGTAAAATCTATCCTCGCCCTTCTTCCCTTTAGTATACGGCACTCCAGCCTTTTTCGCAATAGATTCTATAAATTCATCTGTAGGTGGCACTAGGTTTTCTGCCATCAGTTCTTCGTTGGATTTCTTGTCGGCATGAAGCTGAAGATTAACACCCCTCAGTCTACTTTTCATTTCCCGCAGCCCAGCATAACCACGCATATAACCCTGCCAGTCCTCACCATCTTCCCACGCCTTCAAGCCTTTACGCCCCAGCACCTGCGCCCTGCGTGATTCCGGCAAGCTATTCAGCCATTTGTCACCTGCTTCCCGCACCTGATCGCGTTGCTGCTGCATATCAACTTCGCCTTCAATGACTTCCACATACCGGCATAAGCAATGCGGATGTACCGGCAAAGGCGGCAGCTTATCCTTGGGATATATACCTGCACCTAATCCATACATATCAGCTTTGGCGTACATGTCGCAGATATCAAAAACAGGGTGACGGCTGCTTAATTTGAATTTCACAGCCACAATATCAGCGTCTTTTTGCATCTTAGCTATGAAGCCGTCAGCCCATGCCCTCGCCATCTCGGTTCTGGTTATACGTTCGGCAACATAGCGGGATTTTTCGTTGACAGCAACTTCCACGGCCTTTTCAATAGCCTTTTCATTGCCTTTCTGCACTGCTTCCAGCAATTTATTATAGGCTGCCTGCAGTGCTTTGTTAGGTGCGCCATTTTTGGCCAGACGATTGATGTTGTCAATGGCTTGCCTTTGTTCAGCCAATGCCTGCAGGTCATTGCCTGTAGCTTCCCTTACCTTCTGCAGGTATTTCGGCAGGGCCTGCCTGCTGATAATATCCTTGCCGCCGTTATACACGTTCTGCCCATCTTCGCCATATCCGTCAAACAACGCCCTTGCAGCCTCAGTCCAGGTCTTGTTCCGGCGCATCTGCTCCTGCAGGGTGCTTACAATGGCACCGCGCATTTTCACGCCTACGCCATGCAGCTTTTCGGATAGCGTCATGCCGCTTTCATCCCATTTGCTGGCCAGCTCTTCACCCATGCTTTCTACTTGCGCTTTAGTCAGCATAGTCGGAACAATACCATAAGCATAAGCTGCAGCCTCTACAAGCGCAGGCTTCAGTTCCGGTAGTGTAAACAGCTTACCATAGTGGCGCTGCACATTATCCAGTGCCTCTTCAAACTTCATGCCACTAGCAATCAGCCTTTGTAAGTAAGCTACTGCTTTTTTAGCATCCTTACGCCAGCTTTTATTCAGTTTGTTAATCAGCTGCGCCAGCCTGTCCGTCGTCGTCATCATCGCCACCGCCATTATCACCAAAAGCATGGCTATAATCCAGCTTTTCCTGCTCCAAGTGCTCTTCGTAGGTCTTCACCAGTGCGTCAAAGTCATCAGCCTTAAGCTCCGGCAGATAGCTGGTAAGAACACGCTTGAATACTTCCATGTTAAATTCGTCGCCAAAGTTCAAGCCTTTAGCGATTTCAGCGTTCGCAAGCTCCTGCTCAACCTCACTGATTTTGAAGTCATTCGGGTAGTTCACACTGTATTCCAGCGGCACACCGGTCCAGATACTGAACAGCCTTGCCAGATTCTCTTCCGCTGCTTCCACGAGGTCTGCAAAATCGGATAGAATCTGATTAGTTGCTTCATAGTCCCATGCTTTCGCCTGCCCGCTCTGCAGCTTGCTGGAACCGGTAACGTTGACCACAACGGCCATACGATAAATCTCCTGCTGCAGTGTAGCAATCTGCGCCGCCAGCACCGTTGCAGGACCATCAGGCGGAGCGATAAACGCAGGCGCGTGGCTGCTCTCCGGAGGATATCCCAACGCATTGTTGGTACCGATGTTGATGCTGTCCGGTTCGCTCGAAGGATAGCACAGAATGCTAAAGGTCTGATTGACTAAGATGTCAGCCAACCAGCTGCACATATTGTAGATAGCAAGATTTGTTTTTGCTACGCTAAGGAATTCACTAGGCGGGAAAGGATTGTGACTATTCCTCACTTTGCTCACCAGAGGAACAACCGGCACGCCGCCAAGATTCCAAGTACCGCTGTGCTTGCCTTTGCTGTCGATAAGCTCCCAGCCTTCTGCCGTCAGCGTGCGTGTCGCCATCGTCTGTTCCTGGTATGCATCAGGCTCTACGAAAACAAACTTTGTGATACGTCCCAGCTTATCCTGACAGATTTCCTTTACAGCATTAAGGTTAACTACAAAAGCATAAGGCAGGTTGTTGCGGTCCGCTTCCAGGTCTGCCACGCGCATATCCTCAGTATCGCCCTGAGCCTTATCCATAACGATATAAGCGACACCCTGCAGCTTCGCACTGCAGGCAGCCTGCTTCATAAGGTTCTGGATGCTGGTGCCCAAGAAGTCAACGTCCTTACTGAAGGTTTCCCACAGCTCCGAGCCTGCGCCGCTCCAGTCACGCACAGCCAGTGTTTTGAAGATTGGCGCTACATGAGCATTAACGCAGGGCGCAAGATAATTAAGGTAGTACGCCAGCTCGCGCCTCATGCCGTACTTTCCTGCATCCTCACGCGGGTGCTGGGTTAAATAGCTGCCGTCAAGAAAGCCTCCGCAGCCTTCATAGCCATCTTCCAGCATTTTGTATAATCCATGTTTATCATTACGCATTTTTTCACCTCTCTTAATAGTTGACACGCATCGGTTTAGGCCTTGCCACCTCCACAATGTCCTCGCACACGCCGGTTAAAGCATCCGGAGCATCATCGTGTGTGTTCTTGCCTTCCTTCTGGTACTTGCTCAGTGCTGCATAAAACTCCGGCCAGCGGTTCTTCCAATCGCTTGGGAAATAAATATGCTCCATACACCACGTAGCATTAGACAAGATTCTTGCAGCCTTGTTCTTGTGCTGCGTAAAGGTTTCAATGGTTGTATGGTTGCTATGCAGCAGCTTCTTCACGTTCCTGGCGAATCCACGCCCGCCATTGTTGCTTTCAAAGCGTGCCACATTCGTACTGTTGCGTTCCAGAGCCCTCGCCGTTGCCGGTTCAGTTACTTCCATAGGCTCTTTCGTGTATAAAACGTCAAGCACATACGCTTCATCCGCAAAGGTGCGCCCATAAATAATGCAGCAAAGGTAATCGGCACCTGTATCAGCCGTATCAGTATAAGCACGAATCTGCTTGAAGGCAGGCAGCGCGCCGTCATAGGTCTTGAAGCTGCTGTACAGCCTGCCCTTGATATCAATCGGCTCCTGCTGGTAGTTGGCGCTCCATATGTCAAGCCCCATAAGTTGCTTCTTCTCCATGCAGCTTTCAGCATCCAGCACGCCATCACAAAGCATGCTGCCGTCATCCTGCACTGCCTTCATGTTGATATGCACGATTTTTTCTGCCGGATAATATTCCAGCACCTTGCCTGCCAAATCATCACTAGCCCAGCGCGTCATTATGACAATGATTTTATAATTGCCCTCGCCGCGCGACAGCATAGTATTGGTGAACCAGTCCCAATGTTTTTCTTTGACATTTTCGTTATAGGCTTCTTCCGCGTTCTTGATTAAATCGTCTATGATCATCAGCCTGCAGCCGAAGCCTGTTGCCGTACCGGTTGGCGATGTAGCAAGGTAACTTGTCTGCTGTCCTTCAAGGCTCCACAGATTCATAGCGCCGTCACCACGCTTAATTTTGGTGGCGGGGAATACATCACTATAGACCGGCTTATAAATATCCGCCTTAGCCTCGCTGATGCTGTCACGCACGTTCTTGCTGAAGCGCGTTGACAGTGTTTCGTTATAAGAGCCAATCATAACCTGCAAGGTGTTATCCCTGCCCAGCGCCCATTCCACGAAGTTGCTGGCCGTGTAGCTTTTGCCATGACGCGGAGGCATGTTCAGTACAAGTATCTTCTTGTCTGAAGTCAGGAACCATTGCAAGGTATCGCACAGCTCCTGAAGGTACTTGCGGTCGCTCCGGTAGAAGTCCGGGTTCTTCAGCTGAGCGTAAAAAAAGAACCTGCGTCTTGCAAGTTCTATCTTTGCTCCCAATGTAATCAGCTGCTTATCCATCCATACCAGCCAGCTTTTTCAGTTCTGCATCCGTCAGCCCTGCGAACGGATTGGCAAGCTCACCGGAGATTTCCACATTTTCTTTAGGCTTTAGGCCTACGGTATCACGATAAATTTCAAACGCCTTGATGTTGCCACGCTTAGCCTTCAGCTTCAGCGCGTCCAGCATCTCCTTGCGCTCATCGTCGGTCGTGAAGTCAGCGTCCAGCTCACGGAACGACTTCAAGCGGCGGCGTGCTTCACCGGAGGCCTGCCCGCCTTTTTTGCCATTTCTCGCCGCTTCCTCGCCGCTTCGAAACCTTGTGGCTTTTCCATTCTTCAAATTATCCAGTTGTTTCTTTGTAGGCATCCATCTCACACCACCTTAATCCCACATCATCAATAATATCCCAAAATTCTTCCACATCATGCGGTACAACATAAAATCCTGTTTCGTTCTTCTCAAAATCAATACCAACATGATGCAGCTCATGCCTTAATAATGTTTCTAGCTGCTTTTCGCTAAAGCCAACTACATTCGGCTCATAAACCACAATAAAAAAATCATAGGGACAGCACCAGCTGTAGCGGTCGCTCACTAAGTTGCAGTCAGCAAATACTGTCCGCTTATTGCGCTTCTTCTCTTCCAGGCTGGATAAGTAGGCTATTTTTACTTTAGCAGCCTTGATATCCGCAAACTCCGGCAACGTGCGTATCAGCCTATTGGCTATCAGCCTATACTTTTTACTGTGCTCCATGATAAACCTCTAATTTCTTCTACCCTTGCCGGACGCGCCGCATTGCAGTGCGGTGTCCTTGCGTCCGGAAAGAAGGTGTTCTATTCCGGCGTGGTAAAAATTTACAAAAACCCACGCCCGGCAAAGGCAGAAAATATATAAAGGCAGTCACCGCAGTTTCTGCCCCTCACTACTTCGCCCGCAGGCTTTTCGTTGTTCTTTATATGGTGCGTAGGGCTGGAATTGCACCAGCGTTGTATCTTACGTCACGGATTTACAGTCCGCTGCCTTCGCTACTCGGCTCACCTACGCATATGAAAGCAGGGGGTAAAGGAATTCTTGACGCCAGCTGCACAGCTGCACTACGAATATTGGCAATGTGTCCTATTCGCAACTTGCATCTACTCCCATTCGGGAACCTTGCCACTGCACCCGGGTATCTTTAAAATCTTACCATAACGCCACCCATGACGTTATCAGCTCTGTCGGCTACCCAACCACCAGCATTGCCTTTCAGCGGGAAGTTAATAACGCCTACCGCGCCATCTTTAGAGATGCCAGCACCAATGCCCCAGCGCCGCGTTTTATCCACTACCGGTATCTTTATATTAAGATCCGTACTGCTGGTCTGCGTCAGCGTCAGTTTATTCTTGTCAAACAGGTACTGTTCATTCTCTGCTTTGGCTACAACGAAGTCCTTGTCATTAACCTTAACATTCAGCACCGGCTTATTGAGCTTCACGTCAATATCCGTTTTTTCCGGTTCGCTTTTAGTGCTGCCGTCAGCAGCTGTATATATAACAGTTTCTTTAGGCACATAAGCGATTTCCGTTTTCACCTTGTCCCGGTATTCGACCTGGGTAACTACTTTTGTGTCAGCCACCGGGCAGGTATGCAGAACGCCGCGCAGAGCGAAACCACCGGCAAAGGCAAGCACAGCAGCTATTGTTAAAACTATTTCATTTTTCGTTATCACTGTGCCATCTCCCTTACCAAGGCATAGTAAAAGCCCCACCGCCATTACAGCAGCAGGGCTTTACTCCCTTGCGTCTCTTGTTTTCTTCTCCGCTTATTATAATTATATCATCAGCGGATACTGTCAAACAATGTCACAACATATATTTTTACGATTTTTTATTCCATCTTTGAGCTATTTCAAGGAAAAATTCCCCGTCTCTCGCCAGCTCAAATCTTTTACATCATGGGCAGTAAATCCCTAAAACACCTTGCTTATTAAATGCACACCTTGGCTGCATGCCGCAGCAGTCATTGATTTTCAGGTTCAGTTTCTTTCTTTTCTTCTTCATCCTGCGCCAGCCTTTCCAAGATGGCTGCATGGCGGCGGTGCACGCTGCGCCAATTGATTCCCATGCGTACAGCCACTTCTTCCCACGTGTAGTTGCTGAAATAATACATTCTCAGCATCATCTGGTCTTCAGCAGGCAGCGGTTCAATGGCCTTTTCAATATCCATCTGCAAACCTACCAGCGCGCCAAACTTTTCGTAATACAGACTGCGCAGTTTATCAGCCTTGGCAATGGCATTGGTTACATTGTCACGTCCGCTATTGCCGCCACCGGGCATCCCTGTTAATTGCGAAATCCTTGGCGATGTCATCATGTTGGTAAGCTCGTTCACCTGGTCCTGCAAATCCATTATCTCCATTTTCAGATGCTTGCATTTACGCAGATCATATTTTGTTATCAAGTTTTTGCCCCTCCTCAGACTTCTTCGAAAATCATATTCGGATACTTATACAGCAGCATTTTCCGCTTCAGCAAATATTCCTTTGTTCTAAAGCCCTTAGTGTCAACCACTACTGTGCGCCCATCTTTATATTTGACGACAAAATCAGCAATATACTTTATTGCTCTTTCGGTTTTGCCGGCATGTTTGAATTTAGGCTGCAACTCGAACGTTACCTGACGTTCAAAATCTATAACCTCGCCTGCCCTGCGCAACACTTTCAGTTCGCAGTAGTAATTTTTCTCTTTGGTGCTGTCAAATATGATGCCATCACATTCAACTTTTTTGTTATGGTATTTCATCCCTGCTTGCGCGTCCTTTCCCAATCAGCCAACGCTTCCGGCGTGCCAAATTCTTTTAACAGCTCACGCTGGCATTTTTCACAGTAAACGGGTCGGCCGTTGTCGAAAATGCCCGATGCAGCTTTTTCTTTATCGCACCACACACAAATTTCACCTGCGCTAGTTCCCATGCTGCACCCCCTAAAACGGAATCTCCTCGTCAAAAGGCACCTGCTGGCCAAAACTTTCCATGCTCTGCGGCGCCGGCTGCTGTGATGTCTGCTCCTTGCGCTCGATGAATTCGGCATGGTTGACGATTACTTCAGTCACCCAGCGCTTGCTTCCGTCTTTAGCATCGTAGCTGCGGATTTGCAGACGGCCTTCCACCAACAGACGTTGTCCCTTATGCACGTAATTACCAACAGCTTCCGAAGTCTTGCCCCACGCTACGCAAGGGATAAAGTCAGCTGCACGGCTGCCGTCTTTGGTATAAGGACGGTCAACGGCTAATGTAAACTGAGCAGCACAAGCACCGCTTTGGGTATATCTTACTTCCGGGTCTTTAGTTAACCGGCCTAACAACATAATTTTATTCATTCCCATTCTCTCCTTTCAGCACTAAGCGCAGCGCCAATACAATGACCAGCGCCAAGCAGATGGTTCCTGCCGCATTACAGATTAATTCAGTGATTTGTATATCCATCATCAGCTCCGGCTAAGCCTCCTTTTCTTCTACACCGATTTGGGCTTTGATATAGGCGATGGCCTTATACAGATAATCAACATCACCGCTATCACGCCACATATTCAGATTGTAATGCACCGCCGTCATAAAGAACTGTTTTTCCTCCGCTTGGGTTTTATCCTCAACGACTTCATTTTCTTTAACCAGTTTGTCGATATACCAGCGGGCTTTTTTCAGGTCCTCAACACCATTCTTCTGGCCCCAGCGCCACAGATATTTGATGGCATTAGCGGTACAAACAGCATCCAGGCCTTTCAGGCTAATCGTGGCCGCCGCCAGCGCGTCGATGCACTCAACAACACCTTGGGTGTAGTGCTTGGGATGGTTTACATTGTCTGTCATTATTTATGCCCCCTTATCCATTTCTCATGTCTTGCGGCAGTTCCGGCTGTCGCTAAATTTTTCAAGTTGGCCTGCCGTTTAGCTTCCAGCAATTTGTATTGCTCGGTTTTCCATTCGCTAAATGCATTGCAGATAGCATGGCAGCCTATGTTTCTTACTTCACATCCTCTGCAGGGTGATTTGCCTACCATTTTTTCTTTTTCCCTTCTTCCTTTACCAGCTTGCCGTCTTTATGTGCCCGCCTTGCAATCTTTGCTTTGTCATCGCAGCTGAAGGCAAGGCATGCAGGGCAGATGGTGATAATGTTAGCAGGACTGGTGTAGTAGCGGTTACAGCTG
>ENA-ORNT01000602-ORNT01000602.1-human-gut-metagenome-genome-assembly--contig:-NODE-602-length-25868-cov-10.913571_pt1 | contig 25868 bp, 26 predicted proteins | sample MGYA00242120_ERZ509032 | MGnify/ENA primary metagenome ERZ509032 (study PRJEB26280, sample SAMEA2338729) | human gut metagenome | biome: human gut; feature: human-associated habitat; material: faeces...
ATTGATGCCCGGTTTTCAAATAGGAGTTTATGGTTTTTGCTTTTTGTTTATATTTCTTGTTATCGCCGGTCTTTATCGTAAAATATTACCTCTCGTCCTTTTGGGGTACGCTATGGTATATGTAATCGGTGTACTGATACCGTTACTTGGATATGTAGTGTCCATGATGAATTATTTCGCCAGTACAGGATGATTATGAAGACCAAAGATGTTTTCCAGAGAAAATGGATAACAGACAGTATAACAAAAAGAAGGTATCCTTTTCAGATACCTTCAATGATGGGGCGGTTGCATATTTACCATTCCAGACGTTCCTTCACATTGTTCATCGCCTCTTTCAGGCTGCTGTTCATGACCCGCGCATAATGCTGCGTCATGCGTGTGGAGGCATGTCCGAGCATGACGGACACGTCCTGCAAGGGTACATTGTTGGCGAGCGTGACGGTCGTCCCGAAAGTGTGCCTGGCCACGTGCGTGGTCAGGTTTTTCTTTATGCCGCAGAAATCGGCGATTTCCTTGAGGTAGCTGTTCATTTTCTGGTTGCACATGACAGGCAGGCAGCATCCTTTCTTTACGCAGATCGGATGTTCCCTGTATTTCTCCAATATGGCCAGTGGAACGGGCAGCAGCGGGATGTTGCTGATGGAAGACGCTTTTCTGCGGTGTTCCAACTTGACCCTTCCCTTCCTTATCCACCAGTCACCGAGATTGTCCTGTACCAGGTTTTCACCACTCAGAGTGGCGACATCGGAGAACGCCAGACCAGTGAAGCACGCGAAGACAAATATGTCCCTGACCAGCTCGAGCCGTGGGATGGTGAATTTCTTTTTCATGACGGCCTGCAACTCGTCGTAGGTCAGGAATACCGGATCGGTCTCGTCCTGTTCCATCTTGTAACCGTAAAAGGGATTCTTACGCATCCATTCCTTTGCCAATGCCATGTTGGTGAATTTCTTGAAACATTTCATGTAGCGGACTATCGTGTTACGGCACAGTCCCCCCTCCGTTTTCAGGTAAATGTCAAACGCGCGGATGAACTCCGGTGTCAGCTCATGGAAGGTGATATCCTCCTTGCCGTAATAAGAGGGGATAAGCCGCTGCAATTTCTTCACCACGTTCTTGTACCGGTTGATCGTAACGGGAGAGTAGTCTATGCCTGCCAGTGTTTCCATTTCCTTGATGCCATCCTGCATGGTACCGAGCAATGTACGCATTTCGGTGTCTTTCCCGAAAACACGTTTCAGGATCAGTTTCGGGGTAATCAGGGCCTGTTCCAATACCAGTTCCTTGTGTTTCTCGAGGGCACGTGCGTGTAACTCCGCAATATAGGTATTCAATGCGATGGATGCCCTGTCCCTGCCCTTGCTGCATCCTTTGGCCGCATTCCATAAGTTCAGAGGCACGCTTCTTTGGATACGGGCATCGTCGTAGCTCCCGTTGATGGTTATCCGCATCAGTACGGGGGCCTCACCGTTTTTCAACAATTTCGTTTTGAGCACGAAAAAAAGAATGTTCATTGTTCCTTGTTTCATCACTTTTGTTTTTTTAGAGGTGTTACATCCAATTGTTTCGTCAAAACCGGATGGCATGAGGACGTGAAACGAAATGTTAAATTCGGTGGCTTTTTTGAGGGACTTGTGGAATAGCCATAAAAATCCCATTTTTATCAGGTTCGAATTGCCTTTTGTATCCCGGGTTCGATTCCTTTTTTTTATCCCGATGGGAAATACCGAAATTTTAAATTTATTTCACACTTTCAACTTCATCCGGTCATGTGTGCAAAATTACTTTTTCACACCGGAGATTGAAATTGTCAAATAGTTGAAAAACAATGAAGTATGATACATATTTATGGCTTTTTCAAAAGCCTTAAAAAAAGCCACTGAATTGGCGAAATCCAACTTCACAAATATGTAATGAAATGCGTAGCGAGGGTAAAAAAAGAACCCTTGAACTATCTATAATTCAAGGGTTTTCTAAAATTGAAAAGCTTTTTGGTGGTGCCACCAGGAATCGAACCGGGGACACAAGGATTTTCAGTCCTTTGCTCTACCAACTGAGCTATGGCACCTTGCTGATTTGCGAGTGCAAAGGTATGCTTTTTATTCTGTTCTGCCAAATGAATATCTAAATATTTTTGAGAAGAACGCATTTTTTGTGCAAATCTGTGGTTATTTTGCTAAAAATGCACAACTTTGTAATCAACCTTAGTCCTTAAAGTCGTAATCGGAAAGGATAAAAACGCGAACGAATGACACAAAACGCAAGTTCAATACCTACCATTGGCATCAATGAGGCGCTGCATGGTGCTGCACAATACTTTGGCAACGAGATGATGCTTATGGACGATATTAGTTGGAACGAATTGGTACAGACGCCTACACAGATAGGTTTCTTGTTTATAGCACTTTGCACCGAGGGCGAGGCATCGTTTTCGGTGAATGGTAATGTGCAGTATATGAAGAAAGGCGATTTGTTAATATCGTTTGGTAATCAAGTGTTTGACGAGCAACACATTGACGAAAATTTTCATGGCAAGGCTGTTTTGATGTCTCGCACTTTTGCACAGAACTGTATTGTCGGGTTGAATAAGATGTGGCCCTACTTGATTTATTTGATGGAGCACCCCGTGTTGGAACTTTCTGCTGAGGAACAATCGTGGATAATAGATTGTTATCACCTTATCAATCGTCGTCTCAACAAGCGGTCGGGGCGTTATATGCGTGAGGCTACGGAATCGTTGGTACGTGCTTTCTATTTTGAGATATGTAATCTGCTTGATGCACGTGTGCAGCCTACGTCGCAGTCGCAGACGCAAACGAGGGCTTACACTATCTTCGACCAGTTTATACGTCTCGTTTCGGCTCATTATAAGAACGAGCGTAGCGTAGAGTGGTATAGCAGTGAAATGTGTCTTACGCCCAAACACCTATCGGAGGTGGTCAAGCAGGTGAGCGGTCGTACCGCAGGACAATGGATTACGACACTTGTTATCATTGAAATAAAGTCAATGCTTACCAATACGTCGCTATCGATAAAGGAGATAACGGACGAGATGAACTTTCCCAATCAAAGTTTCTTAGGTAAGTATTTCAAAAATGTGGAAGGCATTTCGCCTACTGACTTTAGACGAAATATGCCACGTTGATAGGGGAAGGATTTGTAATGAATAGCGTGGGTACACTGCTATTTGTCGAATAGAACAAGAATAAACATTAACGAAACAATTAATTGAACATTAATTATTCCATTAATTTTTTCGTTAATTTTTTTATTAATGTTCATTCATGTTAAGTCTTCAAATTGCAGTTTGTCGAACCTACCTCCTGTATTAGATGTATTGAAATATTCGGTGTGTGTTTTGAAGCAACATCTCTTCTACCTCTTCAATTGGACGTTCGTACAATTCGGCTAATTTGGCGATGACGAGTGGTACGTAGGAAGGCTCGTTGCGTGTGCCGCGATAAGGGGTTGGGGTGAGGTAGGGAGCATCGGTTTCGACTACAATGCGTTCGAGCGGAACGTTGGCACGTAACACGGCGGGAAGTTTGGACTTCTTAAATGTAACGACGCCCCCGATGCCTAATACAAAGCCAGGGAAAGTTTGTAGCAACTCGTGTGCCTCCTCATCAGAGCCGCCAAAACAATGGAAAATGCCTGTAATGTCGTCTTTAAAAGGTAAGAGCGTGTCTACTAATTCACGATGAGCTGCACGACTGTGTACCATGAGAGGTAGGCCGAAGCGCAAGGCCCATTCGGCTTGATGCTTAAACACACAGATTTGTTCGTCGCGTCGCGAGTCGTCCCAATAAAGGTCAATGCCCACTTCGCCCACGGCTATGTAAGGCGCATTGGGGGCAGTGAGCAATCCTTCCATCTTGTTGAGTAAGGGCCAAGGGTCAGTAGGAAGTTCGGTAGGGTGAAGTCCCATCATGGGACGACAAAGGTCGGGATAAGCCTCGCATAGTGCCAACATGGGTTGAATAGAAGCTTCGTCAATATTGGGCAAAAGCAAGTGTTGCGCTCCCGCTTTTAGGGCACGTTCGACAACTTCTGTGCGGTCGTCGTCAAACTCTTCGCTGTATATATGTGTATGGGTGTCAATATAGTTCATGGGGATAATGGGGTCGGAGGTCAATGGGTTAGAGGGTTAGGGGGTTAAAAAGTTAGTTTTAAATGAATAGATTGTACTTTTCATTTTCAAAATAAACTTTTTAACCCCCTAACCCTCTAACCTTTTAACCAATTCTTATTTCTTACGTCCTAAGAGCGATTCGGCATAGTCCCACAAAGGTTGCCATTGCTTCTGGGGCAATGAGAGTTTTTGCAACTCAGTGTAGGCATCTTTGTAGTAATGATTGATAGCTTTAAGCGTAATAGCGGGAATGTTGAGTGTGTTGTAGATGTCGGTTACGGCACGTATCTTCTCATCAGCAGGTAATTCCTTATCCTCAATGATCGAGATGAGCGCCGCCTTCATGTCGCTATTGGCACGCTGATAAGCGTTGATGAGCAAGAAAGTCTTCTTGCCACACATGATGTCACCACCTATCTTCTTACCAAATACGGCAGGGTCGCCATACACGTCGAGATAATCGTCTTGTAATTGGAAAGCAAGACCTATGCGCTCGGCAAAGCGATACAATACTTCAGCGTCATCGCTTGGCGCATCAGCCAATAAAGCACCCATTTTAGTAGCGCAAGCCAAAAGCACAGAAGTCTTGAGGCGAATCATTTCGATGTATTCTGACTCTGTTACGTCTGTGCGCGTTTCGAAGTTAACGTCGTATTGCTGTCCTTCGCATATCTCTTGTGCCGTGCGTGCAAAGAGGTCGAGCACTTTGTCCGTGTTAGCTGCCTTGCACTGCATGATATGGCGGAAAGCCATAATGAGCATCGTGTCGCCTGAGAGTACCGCTGTATTGTCGTTCCACTTTTTGTGTACCGTTGCCTTGCCGCGTCGTATATCAGCATTGTCCATCAAGTCATCGTGTAAGAGCGTGTGGTTGTGGTACGTCTCAATGCCTACGGCCGCAGGCAGTGCCTTCTCTGCATCGTCCTTATAAAGAGAATAGGCCATTAAGAGCAAGGTGGGGCGCAAACGTTTGCCTCCCATTGAGAGCACATATTCAATTGGTTCGTAAAGTCCTTCGGGATGGGTGGGGTAGGGCACATCGGTCAAGGCTTGTTCAATAACGGGAAGCCAAGAGGTGCGACGTGCGAACTGCATCAAGAGCCATTGTTTCTGTTGGGCAATGGTGAGGTGAGAGTTGTCGAGCAGGATGGCATCGTCGGCTTGTCGTAGCGGAGCCACTTCGCGGTGAGAGTCGATGTAGTCGCGCTCTTGTACGTTCTTCAAGATGTCGTCATAGTTGACATCTTGTCCCTTTGCCTTCAATTCGTCGTAGCGGCGTTGTGCACGTACTTCGGCCGAGGCTGTAACGAATATTTTGAGTTCGGCTTCGGGGAAAACCACCGTACCAATGTCGCGGCCGTCCATTACGATGCCCTTGTCTTGACCCATGCGTTGTTGTTGAGCTGTCATGGCACTGCGTACAAAAGGCAGGGCTGCAATCGAACTCACGTGGCTGCTCACCTCCATGCCGCGAATTTCGTTCTCAACACACTGTCCGTTGAGAAGCGTGAGTGGCAGTTTTGTATCGGGGTCGAGGCGGAAGCCCACTTCCACTTGGGGCATCATCTCTTGCAGTTCGTCAGCCTTTACGCTACCGTCTTCGTTGAAGAGTTGGTGTTGTAAAGCAAAGAGTGTGACGGCACGATACATGGCCCCCGTGTCTACATAAATATATCCTACTTGGCGAGCCAAATCTTTGGCCATAGTGCTTTTGCCGCATGACGAGTGACCGTCAATGGCTATGATGATCTTTTTCATTTCTTTCTTTTGTACGTTTTTTTAGTTGACGAGTTAACAAGTTGACGAGTTAACGGGTAAGTTACTTTTGTATAAGACAAACTTACTTGTCAACTCGTCAACTTGTCAACTTGTCAACTTGTCAACTTGTCAACTCGTCAACTTGTTAACCCGTAAACTTGTCAACTAAATCTTGTATCCCACGTTGGCCATGAAAGAGTTGCCCGCGTGGTGGTATTTAGCGTATGATACGCCGAAGTTGAAGCGTTTGATGTTGATGCCAGCACCAGCACTGATGCCAGCCCAATGTGACGACCCTGCTGCTTTCAGTTCGTAGGCACGGCGGAAGTTGTAACCCAACGAGAGGTAAAGGTAGTCAGTGGGCAGTACGTCTAATCCCACAACAAAGTGGTTGAGTGCAATCTTTCCAAAGCTTACCTTATCCGACTTTTGGTTGTCCTTATCTTTGGGTAATACGTAGTAGCTCGACTTCCAACGTGTTACATCGGTCATAGTTACGTGAAATCGTATGGGCAAGTGGTCCAATCCCTTAGAGAAACCCACGTTGAGTGCAAAGGGCGTTTTGAGGTGTCGTCCCTCGTCATAAGCCTTGAGTTGTGCGCCCATGTTTTGCAGCGTAGCCGAGAGTGAGAGGTCTTGTTCATCATCGTAATAGTTCAAACCCACGTCAACGGCAAACGACATGGCCGAATAGCCAGCCAAGTTTGACACGATGTACTTCAAGTTTGCACCGCCCGACCAACGGTCAGAAAGCAAGTAACTATAGCCCACACCAATGACAAAGTCCTTTGCGCTCACCTCGCCTATAACGTTGCCCGACTCATCCGTTTCGTCCATTTTACCAAAGTTCATCATCTGTGCGCCCACGGCCAGTGTGTGGCGGTCGCCCAATGCGTGGACGAAGTGTGCCCCCATCCAGTTACTACCTGCCGCATACGTCATAAAGTTAAGGCCCAACGAAAGGTCGCTCACGTTGGCATAGAGTGCAGGGTTGCTCCACCCTATAGCGGGAGCATCTTCAATGAGCGAAACGTTTTGTCCGCCTAAGGCTGCAGTGTGTGACGACACGGGCAGTCGTAGGGTGTTAAACGATGCATCGTATTCTTGTGCTGAAGCCATGAGTGCAATCATTGCGCACCATAGTAGGCATAACTTTCGTATCATATAGGGTGTGAGATAGGGGCGTGTAGTGATAAAGTGGAATTAAAAGGTCGTAAATTCTGGCCAAAGTTACGAAAGTATTGCGTAATGAACAAAAAGGAGTGAGGTAAACTGCAATTTATCGGCCTAACGAGAATGAACATTAACGAATAATTGACGAAAAAAAATTAATGAAATAATTAATGTTCAATTAATGATAATTAATGTTCAAAACAACGCGCGAAGCGCGCCTAAACTTAAACGTTAACTATTTATGTTATGCGCTTCGCGCTTTGTTTTGAACATTAATTATCATTAATTGAACATTAATTATTCCATTAATTTTTTCGTTAATGTTCATTCTCGTTAGGCCGATAAATTGCAGTTCACTGTACTTCTACCACCTTTCCATTTAGCGGTTGTGCGTACCAGTCCCAATAATTTTGGTTGGTAACGTCTTTGCACTAATTGGAGAAAGAAGGGTAGACCGTGTTAATGTGAATGCCCTCCTTGGGCCACTTCCACTCGCCAGCAATGAGTATGGCTTCGGGCATTTGACCTGGTTCTTCGGGTAGGGTGATGACATCACTACAATCCTTACACGTACCACGTTGCACTTCGATGTAAAAGCGGTGAGCATCTTCCTTCATGCAATAATCCTTGGGCCACGTGACGCAAGTTACCTGTGCAGCAGCCGTTTCGGCTATGCTGTTAGTGGTGTTGATAGTAGTACCAGCTGAGCCACCAAGAAGTTCGTGTATCTCGCCTAAGTTGATATCGCCATCGGGACCATTGTAGTGTAGGTACATCTTAGCGGGTGAACCAGCTGCCATTACCTTTACGCAGCACTCCTCCTTCTCGGGATTAGGCAAGAGTCTTATTACCGCGTCGTTAAAGTCGAAGTCAGCTTGGCGTGCTACGTCCTCGTAAGCAATCGTCCAAGGCATGAGGTCGTCATATTCGCCAAAAGGCTTGAGGTCAGGTTCAACAATTGTAGGGTTATAAATTTCAAGGTCTGCACTCACTTCGAACATTACGTCGTTGCAGTCGAGGTCACCACCAGTGTAGTCATTTTCCATGCCCAACCAAATGGCGTTCGGTGTTTTAAACACGCAGCTGCGGTACGAACCTTTCATGTTCATATTCATTGCTTCACACGAGAAGTTCATGGCCTTAAACTTGTCACGTGAAGTATAAGGTTTGATATCCATTTTCACAAAACGGTCGTACTGCTCAGGTTGCGACACCCCTTCAATGCGGTGGTAGAAACCTACATACTTACCTTTGGGCACTTTGACTGTAAACGAAATGCCGCGTATGGCAGAAATGTTGTTGCCATAACGATTGTATACAGCGATAGAGTTGTAGGCATCATCGTTCCGACGTGCCGATAGGTTGGGGTGAGGGGCGTCAAACGTATCGCCCATGTCGAAATTAGCATCATACCAGTGGTCAGCTTTAACGCCATATTGTTGGGCAGTTTTAGCACCCAACGCTATGTAAGCATCCCATGCAGGCCGTATTGAAAGGACTCCAATAAAGTCCGAATTTTGCAGACAAAAAGTACTTATGATTGATGACGACGCTGAAATCCTTTCTAATAAGAAAGAGAACCCTATCTGGGGCGAACAGAAAGGTGGTATGTGGGATAACATGAACTAATCCTGCTAATTTTGCTACATGAATAAAAGAGTTGAGCCAACGACATGGCTCAACTCTTTTTGTAAACTGCAATTTGTCGGCCTAATTGGGGGGCGGGTTTGTAACCCGCGGCAGCAGCATGCTTTGAATATCTTCTAAAAATATTTACAACATGCTGCTGCCGCGGGTTACAAACCCGCCCCCCAATTAGGCAGATAAATTGCAGTTCATCAAATAAAAATGAATCCACTACAAAAAGTCCTCTCGAAAAGATCGTCTATTTTTTTGACACAATAAGCGTGATTATTATACGTATTTAAGAATCTATAAGTAACACAAAGATTGCGTATGGCACTTTTTCGACAAAAAGAAAGCAAATTTTGAGTGTTTCGAATTTTTGCCACTTTTTGTAGTGGACTCAAAAATATATAGTGAAAATAATACTGCCGTTATAGTTGTCTTTCTATCCACGTCATCAATACAGCCACTATGTATTGTTGCTCTTCCTCGGTTAACTGCCTGCCCGCTGGAATGTGATGCCACTTCGAGAGGCAACTACGGCAACAACAGCCCGTAGCGTGCTGCGCTAAAAAGACGGGGTGACCTCTTAGGGGCGTTTGCTTGCCATCATTGGGAATAACGGCTGGAGCTAAGCGTTTCGTTACAAAGTCTATAGCATGACGACGAATGGTGGCCATTCCTTTGGCGACTATATAGGATTTATCCTTTTGTGTCAAACGAAATCGGCTTCGAAAGGCTGATTTGGCCAACCTTTCGAATAAGCGCGTAAAGTCATAAGCACTGCTTTCTGAAGATTGCGTTTCATTATCTTTGCCTTCTGCATCAGCAAACAGACTTAGCTCTATATATTGGGAAGGATCACTCATTGGCTATGTATGCCAAAATCTGCTCGGCATGGATTTTGGTCTTAATCTCTTTGGGGGTAAATATCTTTTCGATTACCCCCTCTTCATTAACGAGATATGTGGTGCGAAGCGTGCCGATAGTTTTACGTCCGCAAGCAACCTTCTCACCCCAGCAACCCAACTCTTGCAACAAGGTTGTTTCGGTATCGGCTATAAGCGGGAACTCTAGGCCCTTGGACTCGGCAAACTTCTTTTGCAGTGCCTGCTTATCTTTGCTCACACCTATAATGTCGTAGCCCAGGGCCTTCAATTCTTCCTTGTGTGCTTGCAAAGAACATGCCTCAGCAGAGCAGCCACTAGTGTTGGCCTTGGGATAACTATAAAGCACAAGTTTGCGACCCCGATAGTCGCTTGCCTTAATCTCACGCCCGTCTTGATCTGTGCCAAGTATCTCGGGTATCTTATCTCCTACAATCATAATGTTATGTTTTTAGTATTCTATCTGTCTTGTTCAACACCTTTCTCTATTTCTAACAATTGTACCTTTGCCTCTACCCCACCCGCGTAACCTGTAAAGGAACGATTACTTCCTATCACGCGATGACAGGGTATAAATATACTGATGCCATTGGCTCCTATAGCTTGTGCCACGGCTCTTACGCCTTTAGGATTGCCTATGCTTTGTGCCACTTCCTTGTAACTTAAGGTTTTACCATAGGGAATGCGTAGCAATGCCTTCCATACGCTTTGCTGGAAGTCAGTGCCCACAAGTAACAAAGGCATGTCAAACGTTTTACGCTTTCCTGCAAAATATTGGTCGAGTTGTAACCTTGCCGATTCTATAACAGAGGATGTCTTCACCACAAAAGTTGCATTCAAAAGCCGTTGCAACCGACGCTTATTACGTTCCGCACATACTTTCTCATTCCAATCGCAAAGGCAGAGTTGTTCGTCTATCGATGCCAATATCAATTCGCCACATGGCGATGCATAATATTGTATGCTTATAAGTTGCGGGGGGCGTTTCATCTTATGAGTGTCTAAATCTTTGAAGCAATGTGTCGTCTGTACAAACTATAATGCGCTTGTCCCAACACTTTATCTATATGCTCTAAGCGCTGACGCTGCGTGATATGGTCGTCTCGCTCACTGTTGTCTTCTTGCAGATCAATACGTCCTTGCCCCGTTACAGGCAAATATTCGTCCCAATAAACGGGCACTTTGTGCCAACGGCCGTCGCCGCCATACTTGCTAACATATGTCAGACGCTGAACCGTACGATAACCATAGGCATACACTGCAATGGACGATTTACCGTCACCTAATCGGCATTCCTTCGTTTTGAGTATGCAATCTGTCACGCAACTTGGGTGCTTAAACTGGTCTTGCCCCCAGAAGTTGGCCAAAGCCTCATGTTCCCAGAACGAACTACGGCGAGGCATATCATTGCCATAAATAGCACTCTGCGGTCGTATCTGTTGATACATCGGCACACAAAGCAAAGGAGCCAACGCGAAATAGTTTGTTTTTTGTTTTAATTTCGTTAAGAAGCTTTATTCAAACTACAAAGAGTTTACTTCTTTTAATATAGCGAAGATACTACAGAAAACGCAATGCACCAAACTTTCAGTCTAATTCTATAACAAATTGCAGTTTATCAGTGATATATTAAGTAAGCATTCCGTCCAAGCCGTGTTGCTAGAGTTTCAGAAAGGTGAGAACTTTGCCGCAAAAATTTGAAAAATGTTCAACCTAAACGAAACCAACAAATACAATCTTTTTACTCAAGGAGTAGATACACGTAAAGGCGTAGAAAGTGAAGTCGTCTAAACTAATTGAGATTTGTTAAAAGGGGAGTATTTTGTTATCTTTGCTTTACCACAAACAAAAACAGAAACAAAAAATCCTTAGTCACATACTTCAAGTTAGAAGAATGTAGACTAAGGATTCTTTTATAAAGGTAAGTAGAGAGTGGTTTATTGCATACTGCCGCCCACGATGTCGAGCAACTCGTTGGTAATGGCTTGCTGACGCGTCTTATTGTAAGTGAGCGTGAGTTCACGCAAGAGTTCGTCGGCATTGTCCGTCGCTACTTGCATTGCCATGACGCGAGCAGCATGTTCGCTAGCTAAACTGTCTAGTAAGGCAGTGAACAACTTTAAGTGCAATGACTTTGGCACTAACTGGCTAATCACTTCTTCTTTAGACGGTTCGACGATAAAATCGAGTTGTGTCGTATGACTCGTAGAGTCATCGTCAGCAGTCTGTAACTTAATCGGCAAGAACTCCTCTTCAGTGAGTATCTGAGAGCCCGCGCTCTTAAAGTGATGATAAATCAAGTCTGCGCGGTCAATCTCGCCTTCGGCATAACTCTCCATGATTTCAGCTGCTACTTGTGCTGCCTTCTCGTAAGAAGGGTGGTCGAGTAGAGCTGTATAGTCGGCAGAAGGAGTGAAGCCCGCTTTGACAACAGCATCGTAAGCCTTCTTACCTAAAGGATAAACGCTAACGATGTCAATGCCTTGTTGGCGATAAGCTTCCACCTTACGATTAAAAGCCTTGATAACGTTGGCATTAAATCCACCACAAAGCGAAGAGTTGGAAGTATAAAGAACAATGGCCACACGCTTCACTTCACGCTCGCCAGCATAGGGCGTATCAATTTCGCCCTCCATACTGCCTACAAAGGTAGACATAATATGACTGAGTTGACGCTCATAGGGGCGCATACGCTCAATCGCCAGCTGTGCATGGTGAAGTTTTGAAGATGCCACCATCTTCATGGCACTCGTAATTTTGCGAGTGCTGTTCACCGACGCAATTCGCGTTTTAACTTCTTTCAGTGAGGCCATAATCGTTATGCTTTATATTGTCCAGCAATGTCGGCTGCCACCTTCTCAATGTTATGACATACCCCGTCGTCAAGTTTACCTGCAGCTAAGGCACCCAAAATGCTATCAGCATATTGTGAGCGAACAACTTGTAAGAAGTCGTCTTGGAAGCTGCGTACCTTGTCAAGGGGCACGTCCTTCAACAATCCATGTGTGCCGCAATAAAGAATTGCTACCTGTTCGGCAACGGGCATTGGGCTATATTGAGCCTGAATGAGTAATTGATTGTTCTTACGACCGCGGTCAATGGTCATGGCCGTTACGGGGTCCATGTCAGATGAGAACTTGGCGAAAGCTTCCAACTCGCGGTATTGAGCTTGGTCAATCTTCAATGTACCAGCTACTTTCTTCATACTCTTAATCTGAGCAGCACCACCCACACGGCTTACAGAGATACCTACGTCAATAGCTGGGCGGAAACCTTGGTTGAAGAGGTTGGTGTCCAAGTAAATCTGACCGTCAGTAATAGAAATTACGTTCGTAGGAATGTAGGCCGAAACGTCGCCTGCTTGTGTCTCGATGATAGGCAAAGCCGTAAGCGAACCGCCACCTCTCACCTCGCCTTTGAGGCATTCGGGTAGGTCGTTCATCTTTTCAGCTACTTCCTGTTGATTGTTGATCTTAGCTGCACGCTCAAGCAAACGAGAGTGGAGGTAAAATACATCGCCAGGGTAAGCCTCACGTCCAGAAGGACGGCGCAAGATAAGTGACACCTCACGATAAGCAACGGCCTGCTTTGAAAGGTCGTCATAAACGACTAAGGCGTGAAGGCCACGGTCGCGGAAGTATTCACCAATAGCAGCACCTGCAAACGGAGCGTAGTATTGCATAGCAGCAGGGTCGCCAGCGGTGGCACTTACGATAATCGTGTAATCCATAGCGCCAGCTTGCTTCAGCGTGTTGACAATGTTGGCAACGGTCGAAGCCTTTTGGCCAATGGCTACGTAGATACAATAAACAGGGTCGCCAGCCTCGAAGTTGCTCTTTTGATTGATAATGGTATCGATAGCAATAGCCGTCTTACCCGTTTGGCGGTCGCCAATGATAAGCTCACGTTGGCCACGGCCAATAGGAATCATCGAGTCAACACTCTTCAAGCCAGTTTGCAAGGCTTGTGTTACGGGTTGGCGGTAGATAACACCAGGTGCTTTACGGTCGAGCGGCATGAGGTACTTCTTACCTTCGATGCTCTTGCCCCCGTCAATAGGATTGCCCAGAGGGTCGATAACGCGGCCAAGCATTTCGTCGCTTACCTCAATAGAGGCAACCTTACCTGTACGCTTTACGCTTTGTCCCTCCTTGATACCTTCAGAAGAGCCGAGCAGCACAGCGCCCACGTTATCCTCTTCAAGGTTCATGGCAACACCAATGACCCCGTTCTCAAATTCGATCAATTCGTTCTCGGTCACGTTGGTAAGTCCGTAAATGTGGGCTACCCCATCACCGATTGAAAGAACCACACCAACTTCTTCGAACTTGACATCCGTGTTAATATCCTGAAGTTCGCGTAAGAGTACGTCGCTAACTTCGCTGGGTTTTATATTGTTGGACATTTGGTTGTATTAAGTGTTAAGTGCGAAATAAAAGAAGAATTACATCTTCAAATTACTTCAGTTCACGTTTAAGTTTGGCAAGCTGTGTGCGCACGCTTGCGTCTAATCGGAAGGTGTCGTATTCAAGAATAAAGCCACCGCCTATGGCAGCATCCTCCTTTACTTGAAAGTCAACCTTACAATTTGATTTGGCTTCGACCATTTGTTGCATTTTGCTAATAAGACTATCAGCAATAGCGGTCGGCACCACAAGTTTGCCCTTAATGATGTGCTTTTGCTTGCGGTAGAGCGTACCATACGAGTGGGCTACAAAGAGCATGAGATCGGCACGCTGCTTCTTGAGCACCAATTTCACGAATTGAGCGAGCGAGGCCGAAGGGGTAGCTTTGCCACAAGCTGCGGTAAGCAAAAGTTTCTCCTTCTGTGCATCGGTTAGCACAGGGTTGAGCATAGCTTGCTGCAGGGCGGGGACGGTCAGGTACGTTTCGGCCAATTGAGCCGTCTCGTCGTACACCTGCTTGTCCTCGTTGTGCTCTTCAGCAAAGCGTAGCAAAGCTTTTGCGTAGCGCATTGATATGATGCCTAAATCCATAATGGCTAAATCTTATACTATATGTGTGGGAGTAGGATAGATACCTTTAGCCTTTGCAAGCCTCGTTCAGCATTTGCTCGATGAGCGCTTGCTGTTCGTCATTGTTAGCCAACTTTTGGCGTACCACTTTCTCAGCAATAACGATAGAGAGGTCGGCTACTGTCTGGCGAATGTCGCGTAGGGCATTCTCCTTTTCAGCTGCAATTTGTGCTTTCGCCTCTTGCAACAGTTTTGCGCCATCGGCTTGTGCCTTATTGCGTGCCTCGCTAACGATACTATCGCCAGTAGCTTTGGCTTGTGCTAAAATCTCTGCTTGTTTGGCGCGCGCTTCGGCAAGAAGACGTTCGCTCTCTTGCTGAATGCCAGCGAGGCGTTCGTTTGCCTCGTGTGCCTTTTGCAGTGACTCGTCAATATAGTTCTTACGGTCTTCTACCATCTTGGTGATGATAGGGAAACCATACTTAGCCATCAAGAAGAAGACGATCAAAAATGCCAACAACATCCAAAACAACAAACCGAAGTCGGGAGTCAGTATAGATGGCAGATTGATTGACAGCATATATTGTGATGATTAGGATTTAATAAGTTTAATAAGTTTAGTGAGTTTATGAGTTTAATAAGTTTAATGAGTTTAATAAGCTTAGAAGTTTAAGAGTTTAGAAATTTAGTAAGCTTAGAAGTTTAACGAGTTTATTGATATTGCTAAACTCATAAAACTTATTAACCCCATAAACTTATTAAACTCATAAACTTATTAAACCTCATCAACCTCCTAACCTTATCTTACAAGAAGAGGCAGAGCAAGCAGACGATAACAGCGAAGAGTGCTACACCTTCAACAAGTGCTGCGATAATAATCATGTTAGAGCGAATGTCGCTTGTTGACTCAGGTTGGCGTGCGATAGCCTCCATAGCTGCGCTACCGATTCTACCAATACCTAAACCTGCGCCAATGGCAGCAAGAGCGGCACCAATACCAGCACCTAACTTAGCGAGACCTGCTGCACCTGCTGCAGCTTGTAACAATGCAATTAAAAGAGTCATAATGTTTTGATTTTTATGGTTTTTTATTTATTTTATTCGATTAATGCTTTAATCTTTGCTTTATTCGTGATGTTCTGGGTGAGCCAAGCCGATAAACACAGCGCTCAACATCGTAAATACGTAAGCTTGAATGAAGGCTACCAAGAGTTCAAGGCAGTTCATGAAGATCATCATTACGAAACTTACGAGAGTAAGTGGTGTGCCGATGACAGCCCCCAATTGGCAAGTTATAAAGATGACACACGAAAGTGAAAGAATGATAGCGTGTCCACCCATCATGTTGGCGAACAAACGTACCATGAGGGCGAAAGGCTTGGTAAAGATACCAAACAATTCGATGACAGGCATCATAGGCACGGGGCACTTCAACCAAGTAGGTACGGGCGGCCACAATATTTCCTTCCAATACTCCTTATTGCCAAACAGATTGACAAGGATCATGGTGCAAATGGCCAACACAAATGTAATGTTGATGTTGCCCGTAATGTTTGCACCACCGGGGAAAATAGGCAGCAGTCCCAATAAGTTGGTTATGAAGATAAAGAAGAACGCTGTAAGCAAGAAGGGAGCGTACTGGCGATAATGCTTCTCGCCCACAGAAGGACGAATTAAGTCGTCGTTGATAGACATGACAAACATTTCGACCAGTCCGACAAATCCACCTGGAGCCTTGTCGCCAGGCTTACGCCCTTTATACCAACGTGCAGAACCGATAAAGATAAAAGCCATGAGAATGACAACAATCCATATCTGCACCACATTCTTGGTAATGCTAAAGTCAAGCGGACGAACATCGCCTGCGGCGGTGTGTTCGTATATCTTGCCATTTTGTTCTTCGTTCAAGTAAAAGCCATTGTACGTACCATCAGCACTGTCGTGAAAGCGGGCAGAACTAAACATCTGCCACCCACTCGTTTCGCCTTTGACGATAACGGGGAGTGGAATAGAGATGTGGTGTCCATTCCACGTTGTGATGTGCCATTCGTAAGCATCGCTCATGTGGCCCAACACGATCTCTTTCACGTCAATCTTTGGCTGGGCTTCGCTTGCTTCACTATGTGCTGCTTGCGCAGCAAAGAAAGTGACGAAGAACAATGCTAAAGTGCACAAGTATTTTATACTGAAGTGTTTCATTGCTTCTTTTTAATGTTTTGCTCCATTTTGATGTAGTACATCATAGAGGTAACTACATTCGCGATGTAGAGCACTAAGAGGTTGATGGCGAAAGCCAAAATGTTGCGTCGGTCGGCCAATCCATAAATCAGCAAGATAGCTGCTACGAGAAAGAAACGTACCACTTTTACCACGAGGTAAAAACTCAGTGCGCGCTTTGCCCCGTCCTTCATTACCCAGTCGTGCGCCATTCCGCTCACGAAGTTGAGGGCTAAGAAGATGGTTGATATCACAACCAGCATTGGGGCTTGCTGAAAGGCAACGTCGCGTCCTGCCAACATGAGTTGAAACAGGAATAGGATTAAACTGACAATAATGAAAGTCAGTGTTTTCGTAAGGAGGCAACGAGCTATTCGCTTGTCAGGTGTGTCCATAGTATAGGTCGGGGTGTGTACTTTTATTAGTTAAAGAGAAGTCAAATAATAGAAGTTCGTTTTTTAGTTTAATAATTAAAGCAAGACATAGTTCGGTCATAGAGGCGAGAGATGCTGCGGTGCATACGTCACACTCTAATTAACTACAAACTCATGCTTCTTTCGTTACTTAAAACGCGTTTTGCATTGACTGAGGATGCAGCGGTGACAGGCCTGTCACATAGTCCTCTGAATGAAAAAACTACAGAACTTTTTATAACAACTTCACTCACGCCCCCTTTCCTATGGCATGACTACATTTCGACGCAGACGGAAATGGCATTGTTGGCCACTTCGACAAATCCGCCACTTACAGTTATCTGATAAGGTTCGTTGCCGATACATCCTACAGTGCCAGCTACTAGGGTAGAAATGATAGGCGCGTGGCCTTTCAATACCTCGAAGCGTCCCAGTGTGCCAGGAAGCTTTACCCCTTCAACTTCACCTTCGTAGAGCGTCTTTTCGGGCGAAACTATGGTTACTTTCATATTGATTAGTATTTGATAGAGCAAGGTCTGTTAATGTGCAAATGGGTAAATGTGCAAATGAAATGTCACTGACAGATAGAGTTCTGAACAGTTTCGCATACCTTATAATAGGAAACATTCGCAAATGAGGCATTCATTTGCACATTCTCACATCTGCACATTAACCTTACGCTTGCGCCATCAGTTTCTTACCCTTTTCAATAGCTTCGTCGATAGTACCAACGTTGAGGAAAGCCTGTTCGGGCAGGTCGTCCACCTCACCATCAAGTATCATGTTGAAGCCGCGGATAACCTCCTCGATGGGTACCATTACGCCTGGAACGCCGGTAAACTTCTCAGCCACGGTGAAAGGTTGGCTCAAGAAACGTTGTACACGGCGTGCACGGTTGACGGTCAAGCGATCCTCATCAGAGAGTTCGTCCATACCCAAAATGGCGATGATGTCTTGCAATTCCTTATACTTCTGTAGGATTTGCTTAACACGTTGTGCACAATTGTAGTGTGCTTCACCAATCACCTTCGGGTCGAGAATACGAGAGGTAGAGTCCAAGGGGTCAACAGCGGGATAGATACCCAACTCTGTAATCTTACGGCTCAATACGGTTGTAGCATCAAGGTGAGTAAAGGTAGTAGCAGGAGCAGGGTCGGTCAAGTCATCGGCAGGCACGTAAACGGCTTGAATAGACGTGATAGAGCCATTCTTTGTAGAAGTAATGCGCTCTTGCATGGCACCCATTTCGCTGGCCAACGTTGGTTGATAACCTACGGCAGAAGGCATACGACCTAACAAGGCTGACACCTCAGAACCTGCTTGCGTGAAACGGAAGATATTGTCAATAAAGAACAAGATGTCAGACGTCTTACCCTCTTTTGCACCTGCGTCGCGGAAGCTCTCAGCGATAGAAAGGCCAGAGAGAGCTACTGACGAACGTGCTCCAGGTGGTTCATTCATCTGGCCATACACAAGTGTAGCTTGGCTTTTGGCCACTTCATTGTAATCAACCTTTGATAAGTCCCATTCGCCGCGTTCCATAGCTTCGGCAAACTCCTTACCATAGCGTACAACACCGCTCTCAATCATCTCGCGCAGAAGGTCATTACCCTCACGTGTACGTTCACCTACACCAGCGAATACAGAGAAGCCGTCGTGACCTTTGGCAATATTGTTAATCAACTCCATGATGAGCACCGTCTTACCTACACCAGCGCCACCGAACAGACCAATCTTACCACCCTTAGCATAGGGTTCGAGCAAGTCGATTACCTTGATGCCCGTATAGAGCACCTCGCTGCTCGTCTTTAAGTCCTCAAACTTAGGCGGTTCGCGGTGAATAGGGTAAGTACCGCTTGTGCGGTCGAGCGTTTTAAGACCGTCGATAGAGTCGCCTGTAACGTTCATCATACGACCTTTGATTTGGTCGCCAGTAGGCATTGAGATAGGAGCGCCCGTGCGCACTACTTCCAATCCGCGGCTAAGGCCGTCGGTGTTGTCCATAGCTACGGTACGAACGGTGTCCTCTCCAATGTGCTGTTGTACCTCAATCACGATGGTTCGTCCATCGGGATGAGTCACTTCCAGCGCTTCGTGGATACGGGGTAACACTTTCTCAGCGTCTTGGCCCTCCGTGTCGAACTTAACGTCGATTACGGCACCAATAATCTGTGAGATGTGTCCGATTTTCACGCTATTTTCACTCATGATTATTTATATAATAGCTGTTGTAATATTGTTTTTCGTTTGCTTAGTTATGCGCGATAGGTATAACGATGCACACACTATGTAAAGTGGGGTGTAGGGTATATCAAGGTGCAAAACGGAAAGTAAAAAGTAACAATTACTGTTGCCTCTCTGCTTAATCCACGGCAAAATTAATATTTCTGTTTAAATAGGCCATCTCTTTTAAGGTTTAATTTCTATAAAGGTTTATTTAATTTCAGCAAAAAATAGCGTTTTAGAACAATTGTGTTGTAGTTTAGGGCGGGTCGCAGGTGTTATTCAGTTGGCGTATAAAAGGTATTGCCAGTGATTTCTCTCTTAAGTTTTGTTCGTGCGAGTTTAAATTGTTGACCAAAACCAATGTCATCGATTTTGTTCAATTTCTGAGCAGCTGTCAACAATTGCACAAAGCGTCCGTAGCGCAAAAGTAAACTTGATGACGAGGTGGTAAAAAGTGTATAATATATTGATAATGAAAAGCTATATACTGTTAGGGGATGGGAGTCACATTATAATCGTGTTTTATAAGCTGCAATTTATCTGCCTAATTGGGGGGCGGCTAATTGGGGGGCGGGTTTTTAACCCGCGGCAGCAGCAGGCTTGAACATCTACTTATAGTCACTAAGCGACTATAAGCAACTTGCTGCTGCCGCGGGTTGAAAACCCGCCCCCCAATTAGACTGATAAATTGCAGTTTACCCGCACAATTCATTACAGGGTCAAGAATCTCTACAGAAAGTTTCAGAAAACCCTAAATAGGCATTTAAACTTACGTGTTTTTTACCACTGTTGTTTTTGCTTTCATCTTTCATTTTTAGTGTTGAATGTATTGATTATCAATTTATTCGTGTACTGAAACATAGTGTTCCGATGTTTCACTTTTAGTTTCATGTTTCATTCGTCAAAAAACACAGTGGAAGCGATTCAAAAACACAGTGGGAGCGATTTAAAAACACAGTGGGAGCGATACGAAAACACTGAGGAAAAAATAAAACGCTCCTATTGTGTTTTATTTTGCAATGTATTTGTGTCATTTAAAAGGTGAAACATGAAACTAAAAATGAAACATTGATATGCTATGTTTCATTGTTTGAAAGCGTTGATATATAGGAAATTATGATAAAATATGAAACATGAAAGATGATTTAGATTCTTTTGTAACGTATATATAGTAATGTGTATATAGTATCGTAAAAAGAAGCAGAGAAAAACGAAAGTGCGAATAAAATACAAACTGCAGCGTTGAAGAAAGTTTTAAGTTATTTTTAAGGCATTTTGTGTGGTAGGTGTAAAATTTAAAACGTTTGTAAGGCTTATATTAAATATTTTTGCGATATTTGCCCCTTAGATAAGGTTGTGCGTTATTAAGTGTTAGCTAAAAAATAGCTAAGGAAGTGTTACAATCTTGTTGCTTGCAATAATCAAAATAACAAACATGGAATTTTCAGCAAAACAGATAGCCGAATATTTAGGAGGAACCGTAGAAGGTGACGAGAATGCTTCAGTAAAGACATTTGCCAAGATAGAGGAAGGCGTGAAAGGAGCCATATCATTTCTTGCCAATCCGCATTATGCACATTATCTTTATGACACCCAATCAAGTATAGTCCTTGTAAACAAAGACTTTCAACTTGAGAGAGAAGTCTCTGCCACGCTGATACGTGTAGACAATGCCTATGAGGCTATAGCACGTTTGTTGACGCTCTATCAATCAACTATGCAAAAGCGCTGTGGCGTTCATCCTTTAGCTTGTGTAGCCGAAACGGCTCAGTTGGGCGAGGATTGTTATGTGGGTCCGTTTGCTTATGTAGGCGAAAATACTGTAGTAGGTAAGGGCTGCCAGATTTATGCTGGTGTTGTAATAGAAGAGCGTGCCGTGATAGGTGATGATTGCTTGTTCTATCCCAACGTATCCATTTATCATGATTGCAAAATTGGTAATCGCGTAATCTTGCATTCAGGTTGCGTGATTGGTGCTGATGGTTTTGGCTTTGCACCAGCCGCTGATGGCTATGAGAAAATACCACAGATAGGTATCGTAACCATAGAAGACGATGTAGAAATTGGCGCAAACACTTGTGTAGACCGTTCAACAATGGGCTCAACCTATGTACGTAAGGGTGTGAAGTTAGATAACCTCGTACAAGTAGCACATAATTGCGAAGTAGGTGAGAACACGGTTATGTCAGCTCAAGTAGGCGTAGCAGGTTCAACGAAGATTGGCAAATGGTGTATGTTTGGTGGTCAGGTAGGTATTGCAGGACATGCAGTTATTGGCGATCGCGTATTGTCAGGAGCTCAGGCTGGTATAGCTGGAAGTATTAAGAAAGGAAACGTTACCGTGCAAGGTTCGCCTGCGATTGATGCGCGCAACTTTATGCGTTCAAGTGTAGTCTTTAAATATTTGCCTGAAATGCGCAAAGAATTGGACGCTTTGAAAAAGGAAATTGAAGAATTAAAAAAGAAATAAAGTGTTACCCTAAAATGGGCAATGATTGTACGTGTATTTGTGTGTAGCGTTTCTTTCACCCCATTTATGGTTATCACATCTCTTGTCCTATAAGTTATGTTTAAACAAAAGACTTTAGCTGGAAGTTTCTCATTATTTGGTAAAGGGTTGCATACAGGCTTAAACCTAACCGTAACCTTTAATCCAGCCCCAGAGAACTCGGGCTACAAAATACAACGTATAGATTTAGAGGGAGAACCCATCATTCAAGCTATTGCTGAAAATGTGGTAGATACCTCACGTGGCACAGTGGTGGCCAATGGTGAAGCACGATGCAGCACCATTGAGCATGCCATGGCGGCTTTGTATGCCTTAGGTATTGACAACTGCTTAATTCAAGTAAATGGTCCTGAGTTCCCAATTCTTGATGGTAGCTCTATCATGTACGTCGAAAACATTCGTCGTGTAGGCGTTGTAGAGCAAAACGCTCCGAAGGACTTTTATGTAATTAAGAAGAAGATAGAGTTCCGTGACGACGAAACGGGTTCTTCTATCATCATCTTGCCCGATGAACAGTTCTCTATTACGACGATGATTTCGTTCGACTCGCAGTTCATCAATAGTCAGTTCGCTACGCTCGACAATATGGACGACTTTACCGAACATATTGCTCCCGCGCGTACGTTCGTGTTTGTACGCGAAATAGAACCACTGCTCAAGGCAGGCTTGATAAAGGGTGGCGACTTAGACAATGCGATTGTCATTTACGAAAAGGAGATTTCGCAAGAAGCACTTGACCGCTTGGCTGACCACTTACACGTGGAGCACCGCGATGCAACCGCTTTGGGTTACATTCAAGACCGTCCGTTGGTTTGGCAGAACGAACCCGCTCGTCATAAATTGCTTGACATCATTGGCGATATGGCCTTGATTGGTCGTCCTATTAAGGGTAGAATTATTGCCACACGTCCGGGACATACCATTAATAATAAGTTTGCGCGTCAAATGCGTCGCGAAATTCGCAAGCATGAGGTGCAGGCTCCCAACTACGATCCGAATGAAGAACCTTTGATGGACGTTAACCGCATTCGCGAACTCTTGCCCCACCGCTATCCTATGCAGTTGGTTGACAAAGTAGTTGAGACTGGTTCTAATTTTATTGTAGCTGTAAAGAATGTAACTTCCAACGAAGCCTTCTTCCAGGGCCACTTTCCACAAGAACCCGTTATGCCAGGTGTTTTGCAAATTGAGGCTATGGCTCAAGCAGGTGGTTTGTTGGTATTAAACTCAATAGACGAACCTGAACGTTGGAGTACTTACTTCTTACGCATAGATGATGTAAAGTTCCGCAAGAAGGTGGTACCAGGTGACACACTCTTGTTCCGTGTAGAATTGATTAGCCCCATTCGTCATGGTATAGCCACAATGCGCGGTTTTGCATTCGTTGGTGAAACGGTAGTAATGGAGGCCACCTTTACGGCACAAATTACGAAGAATAAGTAGTTTAGTTGCGTGCTTTGCGTACATTATAAAAGATTGATATGATAAGTCCTTTAGCATACGTACATCCTGAGGCTCAAATAGGCGAGGGGTGTGAGATAGGTCCCTTTTGCTACATCGATAAGAATGTGGTGATAGGCAATAATAATCACTTAATGAATGGCGTAACATTGCTTTCGGGTGCGCGCATTGGTAATAACAATCGCATCTTTCCGGGTGCTGTCATTGGAGCTATTCCGCAAGACTTAAAGTTTAAGGGAGAAGAAACCACGGCAGAGGTAGGTGACAATAACACCATACGTGAGAATGTCACCATTAATCGTGGTACGGCAGCCAAGGGGAAAACCGTAGTAGGCTCTAACAACCTATTAATGGAAGGCATGCACGTAGCACACGATGCTGTAGTAGGCAATGGTTGTATCATTGGCAATACTACCAAAATTGCGGGTGAAGTAGTGATTGATGACTTTGCCATTATCTCTGCTTGTGTGTTGATTCACCAGTTCTGCCACATTGGTAGCTACGTAATGGTAGGTGGTGGCACTCGCACGAGTCAGGACATTCCACCTTATTGCATGGCAGCACGTGAACCAGTTTCGTATTGTGGCTTAAACCTTGTAGGACTGCGTCGTCGCGGTTTCTCAAAAGAAGTGATTGAAAACATTCACAATACTTATCGCTTGCTTTATCAGCGTGGCAAGTTGCGTGATGAATGCTTAAAGGAAATTCGCGAAACTGTGCCCATGAGCCCTGAAATAGAGTATATACTCAACTTCGTTACCTCATCAACGCGCGGTATTATTAAATAAACAGACACACATAGTATGCTTTACAGAATAAAATACATTTGTGAGGAGGTTGACGGCTTCGTGCGCGAGATAAAGATAGATAGCGATGCTACCTTTCTTGATCTCAACAAGGTGATATTAAAGTCGTGCAACTATCCTGACGATCAAATGACCTCTTTCTATCTTTGTAACGAAGAGTGGGAACGTGGTGAGCAAATCACGCGTGAGGACATGGGCTTCGGTGGGTCAGATGAAGACGTATATGTAATGGATAAAACGCGCCTATCGGAGTTGATAGAGGACGAGGAACAGCATCTTATATTTGTGTTCGACCCCTTTAGCAATCGTTGCTTCTACCTTGACGTGAAAGAGATGATTCCTGGTGAACACCTTGATGAGGCAGAGATTATACGTTCAAAGGGTGAGGCTCCCCAGCAGATTGAAATCGATGACGATCCCGTAGCTTCGGTCAAAGGAGGTAAAAAGCGTGCAGCCGTAGTGTCTGACGATTACGACGACGATGGCGGCATCTTTGGCGATGGCGCAGCCTTCAACGATGATGAGTTAGAGCTTGAAGGATTTGAAATTTCAGAGGGTAACCCTTACGAATAAGTAATATAGATAGTATTATATAAGGAAGCGGATTGTCTTTTGCTTTAATTCAGATGATAAGCAAAAAGCAATCCGCTTTTTATGTATCCTTTTAATGAAGACACTTAAAGTAATAATAGGCCCTACAGGTATAGGTAAGACGGAATATGCTTTGCAAACGGCTGAGCAATACGGGTGTCCTATCCTAAATGCAGACTCACGCCAAATATATCGTGATATACCGATTGGTACGGCAGCCCCTACGGCTGAAGAACAAGCCCGTGTGAAACATTACTTTGTAGGGACACTCGGCTTAGAAGCTTATTATAGTGCTGCTCAGTACGAACAAGATGCGGTGAAGCTTTTAACCGAGTTGTTTCAAACACACGACACGCTTGTGATGTCGGGTGGTTCGATGATGTATGTTGATGCGGTGTGTAATGGCATTGACGATATACCAACCGTTGATGATGAAACGCGCCAGTTGCTAAAGATGCGTTTTGAAAATGAAGGTTTAGACCCCTTATTGGCGGAGTTGCGCTTGTTAGACCCTGAATACTACGACCTTTGTGATAAAAAGAACCACAAACGTGTCGTCCATGCGCTTGAAATCTGTTATATGACGGGCCGCACTTTTACTTCATTTCGTGTGCGAAAACAAGTGGAACGTCCTTTTCAAATCGAAAAGATAGGTTTGCAGCGTCCGCGTGAAGTCCTATTCCGTCGCATCAATCAGCGAGTAGACAAAATGGTAGAGCAAGGACTCTTAGATGAGGCCAAGCGCGTGTACCCTTATAGAGAATACAATTCATTAAATACAGTGGGTTATAAAGAACTCTTCAAATACTTTGACGGTGAGTGGGACTTAGACTTTGCTTTAGAAAAGATACGTCGCAACTCACGTGTTTATGCCAAAAAGCAAATGACGTGGTTTAAAAAAGATGAGGCAGTAAAGTGGGTTGAGCTGGATTAAGTGGGCGATAAATTGCAGTTTGTCTGCCTAATTGGGGGGCGCGTCCTCACCTGGGGGCGACGCGTCCCCGAGGCTGCTGAAAAAAGCCCCGATGTAGGACAAAGATATAGATGTAAATATTTGCGTATCTCATTGAAAATTAGTAACTTTACGTCA
>ENA-ORNT01000606-ORNT01000606.1-human-gut-metagenome-genome-assembly--contig:-NODE-606-length-25747-cov-4.417017_pt1 | contig 25747 bp, 19 predicted proteins | sample MGYA00242120_ERZ509032 | MGnify/ENA primary metagenome ERZ509032 (study PRJEB26280, sample SAMEA2338729) | human gut metagenome | biome: human gut; feature: human-associated habitat; material: faeces...
CCATGAAATGGAACCAGGAGGGCACAGCCATCGCCGCAAGCCTGTGCTGTGCCCATGAAATGGAACCAGGAGGGCACAGCCATCGCCGCAAGCACATACTGTTCCCATGAAAAAATAAAGGTTTACAACTTGATAGAAATATGATGTAATATTGTTACATTTCATCTGACCATGAAACTCTATTTACAACTCTTGTGAAAATCCAGCTGGTTTCAGCAGAATTTCAACAAAAAGTAACTGATCAAATCACAATAAAATAAGAGAAAGGCGAAGTCATGCTATATCACCAGATGCTAAGAGAAAAAGAAGTGCTGGACCAACGGGAAAAAAACATTTTGGAACGACTGCAGACATATCCGGCAGGTAAACTGATCTATTCTCAAAACGGTAAGCATAAGAAATGGTACATATCTTGTGATGGACAGAAAATTTATATTCCTAGCAATGAAAAAAATACTGCTGTCTCTATGGCGGAAAAGAAATATTATGAAGTAATGCTTCAGGATATAGTGCAAGAAAAACGAGCAATACAAAGTTATTTGGATTTGTGTAACAAAGAGCAAACGGGAGAAGAACAGTTGCTTGAGACTGCTGTATATGCAGAACTGTTGAAAAAAGTATTTACTTCAGTAAATACAGAAATTGCTGAATGGGAAAAGCAGGATTATGAGAGATGCCCCAAATATCCGGAACAACTGATTCATCCTATTTTCAACGGACAGAAGGTGCGTTCCAAATCAGAGGCAATCATTGCAACCATGTTGTATGTGAACAAAATTCCTTTTCATTACGAAGAGGCATTGTACCTTGGAAAAAGGGTGATTTATCCGGATTTTACCATAAGGCACCCGGTAACAGGCCAAGCCTTTTACTGGGAGCACTTTGGTATGATGGATAATGAAAATTATGCGCAGGTTGCTTTTCGGAAAATGCAGCTCTATAACATAAATGGAATTATGCTGTCGGATACACTACTGGCCACCTATGAATCGGAAGAGGCTCCCCTCTAAAATCCAACATCGTAGAAAATATGATACAGCAATATTTTCTATGAACATTCTTACATGATCTGTTTCCAACTGAAATATCCCACAAAATACAGCATCATAAGCATGGATGAAAACAGTAATATGGGAAATTTACGTTTTTCATGACGTTGCAGCCAATCACCTTCCAGCAGAAATAGTGGCAGGGCAGACAGGGTATAGCGTCCGGCACTGATCAGCCAGCTCGAGGAGTAGGTCAGCAGGCAAAAGGCAATCAGGTAGGCGAGGTACATGGGACGCATTTTCCTGCGGAAACCATAAACGAAACCTGCAATATAGACAAAAAACAACACGAGTTCCGGGACCCATAGGCACATACCGGTGGAGGTGTACCAGTCGGTGATGGCGTTTTGAATGATATAGTGCAGCGTTGTCCAGATCGGAGCAAATCCGTTGTACCAGTGATTGGACTGATAGTACAGGAAACGGAAAGGATCCCCCTCTACCTGATAATTGATCAGAAGATATACGACAAAGCCAAATAGCATGACAGCAGCCTGACAACCGGGGAGAAGCACCTTGTGCAGGAAATCTCTCCATTTTTTGCCGCGGAGCAGGGCGACTCCGCTTTCAGAATAAAATAGTTCCACCAGCACGGCAAATGTCAGAAGCAGGCCCTGTACTTTCGTCAGGCAGGCGAGAAAACCGAGGATGGCAACCATAGACCATTTATGCTGCCTCACGTAGTAAAGAAAGGCGGAAGCAATGGCAAGGAACAGGGACTCTGTCATAATGGACCCGAAAAAGAATCCGAAGGGGAAGACGCTGATGGCAACTGTAGCGGTTAATGCTGTCTCCTTATCAAACTCTGTTTTTGCATTTTTATATAAATAAATACAGCCGATTCCATAGCATATGGTCGAAAGTAAAATTCCGCAGAAGCGCATGTCATGGAAGAAAAAGCCAAGACAGCGCAAAAGCCAAGGCAGTAGCGGATAAAACACCAAAAAAATATGTTCTCCGTTTTCTATGGCACCTGCATAACCGTTCTCGGCAATATTAAGGTAATGCTGTGAATCCCAGCGTTTCCATACCTCCAGAAAATCCGAAAAAGTGATTCCGCCGGAATAATCGCCCATGACCGCCATAACAACGACGGAAAACAGATAAAATATAATTCGAAAACCAATAGCAGCACAGAAGATTTTTATTTCTTCCGGGTAACGTTCCACAAAAGAGACAATCCGGTTTTTAACAGAGGAAAGAACAATACTTTCATGTAAACATTCTATTCCGTAAACGGAAACGATCAGCAGGACCGGGAAAAGCATGAAACACAGGAAAACAAGAGCACTGCCCCAAGTAGAAAAAGAAGGATTATGGAGCAGCAGACTTCCGGTTAAAAACAGAAAAAGGATGCTTCCAATCATAGCGGCAAGTTGAAATAAATTAAATTTTATCCTACTCATGTGATATCTCCCTCTTAACCTGAGATCAATACCCAGGTCGGTCTCCAACGTAAGTATTTTATTACAAAATCCACATCCACCGGCTGCCCGGACAATACCGGATAGAACAGCAGGAACAGGGCAAACGCCACCGCAGCATAAGCGCAGCAGACGATGATGAAGGTGCGGTCAGACATATGCTTCTTCCACTGCATCAGGCTGTACACGATCATCAGCACTACAAAAGGAACACTGGGGAAATAGTGGTAGATGAAGGTAATTCTGGTGACGAAGAACCAGGGCAGGTACTGCGCCAGGTAGCCGACTGCGAGGAAAGCAGCTGCTGCATATTCTCTGTGGGACAGGGTGGTCGCAGTATCTGTGGAGCACTCTGTTTGTGTGTGTCCTGTCAGAGAACAGAGAAACGCATTGTTGCGAATTAACAGGTACAGGATGTAAATAAATGCCAGAATACCGATCCACCATACAACAGGATTGCCGAAAGCACTGATTCCCTCTTTGACTGCATCGGTCAGATATCCGGAATAGTACCAGATCGGGCGGACCATAGTGGGCCACTGATACCAGGAAGAGGAATAAGGATGCGTTGCCTCTAGGCCGCTGTGATAGTTGAACATGGAAGTCTGGTTGGTCAGCATACGGTCAAAAAGTCCCGGATGGGAATTGTCTACAAATGGCAGGTAGGACAACAGATAGATCACTGCCGGAACCAGCACGAAAAAGGTCAGGCAGAAGTCGATCGTCTTTACCGTATAATCCGGGAATTTCTTTACAATCTGCTGATGCTCCATGCCGTTGGTGCTTTTTCCGGGATGGGCTTTGGCATAGAGGTATTCCCGGTAGCGTCGCAGCAGATGCGCAAAAAACAGCAATGCCAGTCCACAGCCCGCATAGATACCGGTCCATTTGCTGGCAATTCCCAGTCCCATGCAGATGCCGCATAAGCCCAGAGGCACAAAGGTCTTATACAACGGTGTATCGTAAAAACTCATAGAACAATAGTAGTACATAAAATAGTACATTGCAATCACAAAGAATGTGATATAAACATCGATGGTGGCAATCCTTGTCTGCGTAAAATGCATAAAATCAAAGGCAAACAGGAAGCAGGCCAGAGCTGCCGCAGGAGTATTCCTTGTCATTTTTTTCCCCAGCAGGTAGATAAACGGCAGCATGGCAATGCCGAACAGAGTACCCATGATACGCCAGCCGAAAGGATTCATTCCAAAGATGGCAACACCCAGGGCGATGAAGATCTTGCCCAGAGGCGGGTGGGTATTTTCGTAGGTCGGCAGGCCGTGAAGGAACTCGTAAGCCGTGCGTGCGTGATAGATTTCATCGAAATACATACTGTTGCGGAAGGAATAGCGTTCCGGGTACAGATCGCTTTCGTCAAACAGTGTAGGGTAGGCATCTGCGTTCAACGGGCGTGTGATGTTGCCATTCGCGTCCAGGAAGACCAGTTCAATCAGAGAGGCATCATTATCCGTCAATGACAGACGCAGATATCTGGTTGTGGCAGACACATCAGAAGTACCGTTTTCTGTGGCCTGTGTCAGCAGATCCTGCAGGGAGACATCCTGCCAGGTGAAGACATTGTTTAAAATGATCTCACCGAGATAAGTCCAGGAGTCTTCGGCATTACTTTTGACATCCATCCCAAAATGTCGCTGGTGCCAGGGAGCCAGATAACTGGCCATAGTCACAGGCAGCGCATCTTCGGGGAATTCCAGCTCGATGGCCTGTAATTCTCCCGACATATCATAAGTTGTTGTCGGAGCTTTGCGGTCTCCCAGATCATAGAGGGCAAAGCAACTGTACAGAATACCGATTGCCAGCAACAGGCACAGATCCGGTTTCGTGAAATGGATTCTCTCTTCGGAAGGAATGGGCTCCAGGGGAGAGAGAAAATATTCTCGAAGTCTTTGTCCGAGTCCTGCGGCAGATCTTGTGGAAGCAGTATGCCCGGAAGCTCTACGGCCTATCGTGGGCTGCGGCTTTGCATCGGTGGCAGCTCCTGCTTCACCGTGAACATAATATTTCCAGATGATCTTATAGAAATAATACAGGCAGCATAACATTCCGGCAGATACCAGCAGAATGATGGGAGCCTTGCGGTCATAATTCTGCGGATCGTAATGGTACAGCACATTGGCGGTGTTGTAAAAATGCAGCACTGCAAATCCACTGAAGCATTTCCAGAGAGGTGTAGAGGGCCGGTACAGGCAGCAGAAAAGCAACAGGGCCAGAGCGGGATACATATAACGCTCATGCATACGGACGGAGAACAGGAACATCGTCAGGATGATAAAGGCACCGAGACAGAAATATCTTGAAGGCTCTTTCCGGCAGCGGGCTGCAATAAGGAAGGTAAAGAGTACGATCAGCAGGATCACGATAGTGCCCCAGGTCTTACAGGGCAGGAAGAGGAAAATCGTGTTCTGGTCGACCCAGTTCATTCCTAATAGTCCCCAGAAATTGTAGGCATTGATGGCTGCATATTCATAGGATCCCAACGTTGAAGTATATTGTGAGATCGCAGCGGTTAATCCAAAAGGAGCGCACAGAAGGAGCATCCCGCAGATGACAACCAGACCACCGCACAAATTATAGAAGAATTTCCGCCAGGAAAAATCCTGTAAGAACACATGGTCCCAGATCCCTGCCAGCAGTACCGGCGTGAAGATCAGCATCTGTGGCTTTAACAGGACACCCAGTCCGTAGACAGCATAAGCAGGAAGCAGGTTTCCCTTCATGAGGAACAGGCACATAAGGATGATCATCAGCGTGTATACGGAATCCACCTGTCCCCAGCAGGAAGAATTCAGAATGACCGCCGGTTGGAACAGATACGCAGAGGCAGCAAAGATTCCCTGCAGATCGGAAAAATGCAGTCGCTTTACCGCCTCTCTGTAGAGTAGAAACCCACAGGCAATATCACAGAGAATTGCGGGTAATTTTAACAGTAAAATATGCAGATCGGAATAATAAGGAATCTGCAGCAGAGATCGTAACGCTCCGATCAGATACAATACATACATGAAACCTGGCGGATAGTCCGTAAACATCTCGGCAGAATAGAACTGCCCTGGCCCTAAAGTGAAAATCCGGTCAGCCCAGGCTGCAAAACAGGCGATATCATTACTGAAGCCGTGGGTGGTGTATGCAAGGAGCAGGCGCAGAAGCAGGGCACCTCCAAATACAAGCAACAGAAGAGAACGCCGGCTGCCGGTATTGCGGAAATGAGAACTGTTCTGAAAGCCTGTATAGCAGACACCGCACAAAAGCAGTGAAAGCAGTGCAAAAAGATGTATCATAAGATTTTATTCCCCCAATAGTTTCTTATTTAAAATCATACCTTAAAAATATCAAAAAATGACTCTTTCGTAAAGACGAATGCGGAAAAATAAGGTATAATCATTAACAAATTATAACGATTCTTGCAGGAAGGGGAAACTGGCATGAAAAATAAAAAAGCGGAAAATGCGATCACAGCAGTGCTGGCGGCAGCGGTACTGGTGACCGGAGGAATGAGTCTGCATTCTTATCTGTCAGAGCAGAGAGCAAAAAATGAATACGATGCCATCCGCCAGGAGGTGGTGGCAGAGCCTGCGGCGGGGGAAACACAGGAAGAGATTGCGGAGAAAAATTATCCGGAGCTGCAGATCGACTTTGCCGAACTTATCAGGACCAACCAGGATTTTCGTGGATGGCTCTATTTCCCGGTATTGGACATCAGTTATCCGGTGGTACAGGGGGAGGACAATGACTATTATCTGAAGCATTCCTTCGAGGGGGAGAGTGTGAATGCTGGATGCATTTTCATGGACTGTGGGGCTTCAGCAGACTGGTCAGACAGGAATACCTTTGTATTCGGACATAATATGCGGGATGAGAGCATGTTTGGGGCTTTTAAAAATTTGCTGAAGGGGACGGCAAGCTGCGAGGAGAATCCTTACTTCTATATATACACGGAAGATAAAGTCTACATTTATGAGATTTTTTCCTATTATGAAACAAAGAGTACCAGTGACCGTTTTGCCACGTTTACCTCAGATGCCTCCTATGATGATTATGTGCAGTGGGCCACGGAACATTCCCTGTATGCTTCAGATGCAGACTTAAGTGACAGGGGAAATATCGTATCCCTATCTACCTGCTACGGCTCATCCGGTACAAAAAGGCGGGCTCTGATCCATGGAGTCCTGACAGAAACGGCTGTATACTAAGGCTTATGTTACAAAAATAGCAAATGATACTGAAAAGATCAAAAATATAATAAAAATCTGAACCTTTTTTGAAATGGCGCCAGTCTTAATGATTGTAAAGAGGAACGAAAACGTTTAAAGACGTTGAAACACGCAGTTTCATTGAGGGAGAAATCAGATGAGCAGATTTAGCAAGTATGTAAGGGAAAAAGTGGTAAAGGTTCTGGTGACAGCACTGGTTGTAGGTTCTGTTGCAGGGAACGAAGGGATTGCTGTGCAGGCAGCAGGTGCGGATTTAAATGATCCATTTTCATTTGTATTATATACAAATGAATTTGTATCCTCAAATCTGGACCATATTGAGGGAAATGCCGCAATTAGAGAATTAAAGGTTTCCATGGTAAGCTATGGGGGAAAATCTTATCTGGGAGATCTTTCTGCTCCGAATCAGATTCTTAAATATACAGCGTCAGGCAGAACAGACGAAAAGGAACTGATAATTCCGCTTACTAATTCTGACGGAACACAGAACTCTGTTGAGCGGGAAGTGACTGGACAGGGTTATAATATTATAGCTGGTGAAAATAAATTATATACTGGAAATCTTCTGAAGAACTGTGAGGTATGGGATACAGATATTGCATCTGAGATCAGCAATGTCCTGGCAGGTAATATGGTACAGAAAAGCAACGACTTGTATGCTTTGGCGGATGAAAATAACGATACACAACTGGTATTGAATGTAACAAGTGCTGAGTTAAATACCAGGATGGAAGACTATGACAAAGAGATCACCGGCGCAGCTTTTTATGGAAAAACAGTTGTGGTAAATGTAAGTGATTCCGGAACTGTGAATATTACCGGCTGGATGAATGCGCATGGTGCAAAAAAGCAAGCATTGGAACATCAGCTGTGGGCAGACAGAATTATTTGGAACTTTGGCAATGCAACAGAAGTTAATGTAAATTCTATTTTCGGATATATTCTGGCTCCGAATGCAACTGTCTATAATGGCGGAACTGTTGTCGGAGGCATCATAGCGGATAAGTATAAGCAGGGTGGAGAGATTCACTGTCCGTGCGAACCGGATGAGCCGGAACCTACGCCTACGCCGACGGTACCGGTGGTAACCGAAGAACCTACACCAACACCAACCGCAACACCTGACACCCCGGATGAACCCGATACTCCGGATGATACACCAGATGATCCCGGCACCCCGAATGATCCCGGTACCCCGGCAGATCCCGGCACACCGGCCGGTGGAATCCCGGATACCCCGCAGGTACTTGGTGCAAGACGCCGCAGAATGGTGACCATCGAGGATGAGACAGTTCCCTTGGCGGACAGAGCAGTCCTCGGAGCATCCAGACGACCGCAGACCAGCGATGATTCCGATGCCTGGAATCTGGGCTTTGCCTTTTCCCTGACGAGTCTGGGAGCATGGCTTGTTCTTAAGCGAAAAGAACATTAAACAGGAACGGAACGACAGCCGATCTTAGCTGTAAAAGTATAAAAGGATCAGAATCTTGAAAAATTTTTCAAATTCTGGTCCTTTTTTCCATTTGGCGTAGTCTTACTTATTAGGAGAGTAAAAAGAAGTAATAAAAACAGAAATACTGGTTTTGAGGGGAAACAGAAATGAAGTTAAAAAACGTAATACAGACCAAACTGGCAAAAACTCTGGTAGCGGCACTGATGATCGGCAGCATCTCCAACACCGGATTTACGGTACAGGCGGAAGAAGCAACGCAGAATGAGCAGAACGATGTTGTTGAAATGGCAAGTGCAAGCGGAAACGACAGCGTTGTTGCTGTAAAAGAGAAAACCTATCCCACCATCAAAACGGTGATTCTTGCTGGAGGCACCATGGCAAAATATGTGGGAGGACAGGTAGCCAGCCCCAACGTATGGCCCAATAATTACAAGCCGGCAAACGGAGATTTTTCATTGTTTGCAGGTCATAAGATGACTTTGGATGATGCTGAAACCTTTAAATATCTTTCTGTGGATAATACAGGGGTAGATGCCGAAGGAAAGTTAACCGGAAGTAACGGGGCAAGCTGGCAGTGCGTTGGATTCGTAGCATTAGATGTAAACAAATATTCTGACTGCAAGCCCGCAGATTTGTTACACTATGTTTATTACGGTGGAGACAGCGAAGGCACTTCCTATTATAAAGAAAACTGCGGAAAAACCCTTGAGGATGTAAAACAGTATGTGAATGACAACAACGGCGTCTTGTATGGTGAAAATGTAACGGAAAGTTTTATGGATCAGTTGCTCACCACCGGTCGATCCTTCAGTGGAGTCACCATTGCCACGGTATGGTATGTGACCACACCCACAGAGACCTGGATCAATTATGACGGATACGATTACAGGATTCCCGGGGTATCCGCAGTAGATTATTATGAATATCCCACGGGAACGGTAACTTTTGAACAGAATGAGAACGGCGCAGTGTTCCATTATATTTCCGAAGGTATTACCATTACTACAACTCCGGAACTGGAACAGCATTGGGAAAGCGGCACCGGCAGGGTGACCTATGATGCAACGATCACCATTACGATCCACAGCAATGCCCCGGACAAGGTAAGAATCAATCTGTCCGATGCCATCGGTTATCTGAACGGTACCGTGGCAGGAGGAAATGCGGCAGAGCCCGGAGATACCCTGTACTACAACATAAAGCTGGTAAATGAGAGCAATAAGGAGTATCAGTATGATCCTGCAAAGGCCACGATCGGTACGATCCCGGCGGCGCCTAAGGCAGGAGAGAAAGTAACGGTTCTGTCCAGTGGTTTTGAAGGTTATGAGATCGGTGAAGTGGGAGCGTTCTGTACATTGCCCCGCCGTATTTTAAATGCTCCGTTACGGGATCTCGGAATCACCGCAGGCAAGGTTACGGATGCGATTGTCGGAGAGGCTCTTTTGAAAAAAGGATATGGCAGCGAAGAAATGAAGCCGGAAGAGGTTACGCGGAGCTGCCTGGCACAGTATTACTTAGACTGGTTCAACAATACTTCCAGAGAAGAAGGAAATAAGGTCTACGGCTTTTCAGAACTTACGGCAGAGGAACTGGCAATCCTGACCAACGGAACCGCCGATACCACAGTAGCGGAGAGCTGTTCTGCAGTAGCAGATGCTTTATATTACACGACATATCATAATGTATATACTTTTGACGGTGAAGGTCTGTATGACCGGATGCTGAAAAACGGACAGGAAGGTTCCTATGCAGATACTCTGGTATCCGACCTGTTAAAGGACGGAGAAGTGAAGATCACCACTAACCTTAACGGTGTGTTGGCCAACAACGGCTATCAGATGACCAGATACGGCTTCGGAATGCAGTTTGAATTGTCCAGAGAGCCGGAGGTTACTCCGCCCGTGACTACCAGCCCGGAACCTACTCCCAGTGCTACTCCGGAGCCTACGCCGACAGGCACACCGGATACCACACCCACGACGCCGACCACTACTCCGACCGCACCCCCGGATACTCCGGACGATTCGGATGATTCCGATACCCCGGATACTCCCGGTACACCGTCTGAGCCGGCAACCCCGGTAACACCTCAGGTGCTTGGTGTAAGACGTCAGCGGGTTGTAAGCATTACCGATGATCCTACACCATTGGCGGACAGAGCAGTCCTGGGAGCTTCCAGAAGACCCAGGACCGGCGATGATTCCAATACATGGAATCTGGGCTTTGCCCTTTCCTTGACAGGGCTGGGAGCATGGCTTATTATTAAGAAGAAGCAATCATAACGAATAAACATATATTTACTATAAACAATCAAGGAAAGAAGAGGTAGAACAAATGAAAAAAAGATGGATGAGTCTTGTTCTGACAGTCATCATGGTGCTGAGCCTTGCAGGCTGCGGCAAGAGTACAGAATTATCCTCTGTAAGCCGTGATCCTGCCACGGATGACGGAACTGTCTGGTTCGATGAAGAGGCAGTGGCACTGGCGGGTTCTGTGAGAAAAGCCGGTATGAGTGAAGCTGAGCTGGCCCGTGCAGATGAACTTCGTGCCATGGCTATCGATGCGTTGGATATTGTAAACGCGAAGAGAGCAGAGAACGGCCTGGCAGCACTGAACTGGAGCAACGGTCTGGAGTCCTGCGCTATGGTAAGAGCACAGGAAGCAGCTTCCAAGTTTTCCCATACCAGACCCAACGGTAAGGACTGGTACACAGTGAACAGTGAACTGATGTGGGGCGAGAATCTGGCGAAGGGCTATGATTCCGCACAGAGTGTAGTAGATGCCTGGATGGCTTCTCCTACACACGCAGCGAATATCCTGGCAGGCGATTTTACCACCTGCAGCATTGCGGTCTATGAGACCAATGGCAAGTTGTATTTTGCCCAGGAGTTCGGCTATTAACAGGGTATTTCTTATCATGAGGGGATAGAGAGATAAATGACAGGAGAGAGTTGATATTCTTAACGGAATATTAACTCTCTTTTTGGGCTTCAAAAGATAGAAAATTTTCCTGAATCATGGTAAAATAAAATCGACATATAAAATTAAGTATCTCAGCAGAAGATCACCGTCCCAAAATGAAGGAAATGCATGGGATATCCGGGCGCTGCCGGATAAGTGGTCACTTCATAGAGTACAGGAAAATAAAGCATATAATAAAAATGCAGCGCAGAAATGAGGACATATGAGTACAAAAGCATCACAGAAGGGCACAAAGGGGCAGACACCCGGCATGACGACGATCCGGGAACGTCTGCAGAAGGCAATCAGCAGGCTGGTAGTGTTCTCAATTATTCCGTTGGTCATCCTTACCGTGATCCTGAATCTGTCCAGTACCATGAGAACACTGGAAGACGATATGCTGGTGGTGGCAGAGATTTCCGCAGACCGTATCAATGAGGAACTACGGGTGACAACGACGATCGTATCCGAACTCGGATGCAGTTACCAGCTGTCTTCTCCGGTATTTACCCAGGAGCAGAAGCAACAGTATATCAACCAACGCATGGAAGCTTATGGAATGGTCAGAGGCAAGCTGATCGGCTCCAACGGTATCTGTGCTTATGACGGAACCGATTATAGTGACCGTGATTATTTTAAGAGATCCATGCAGGGAGAGGTCGTGGTATCGGATCCCGTGATTGCAAAGACAGACGGTAAGCTCAGCGTTATCATTTCCGCACCCGTATATGCAGACGGAGATAAGAATGGTGATATTGTCGGCGTGGTATTCGTTGTGCCGGATCCGGAGTTCTTAAATGATATTGCTGCGGCAGTCTCTGTCAGTAAGAATTCCGAGTGCTATCTGTTGGGAGAAACAGGTATCACCATTGCTCACTGTGATTCTGCGATTGCCCAGGAGCAGAAGAGCAACATTGAACTGTCTCAGACGGACAGATCTTTGCGGGGAATTGCAAAGGTAGAGCAGAAGATGATGACCGGAGCAACCGGATATGGCACTTATATGAAAGGCGGAACCATCACAATACAGGCTTATGCACCAATAGAAGGAACCAATGGATGGAGTGTGGCAGTAAATGCACCACTGACAGATTTCCTTGGTTCTACCGTTGTATGTATTGTCATTGGTGTAGCAATAGGTGCTGCAGCTTTATGTTTCAGTGTGCGCAGGGCAAAAAAGATCGGTCAGGCGATCGGTGAACCGGTGGCGGAATGTACCGAAAGAATACGTCAGCTGGCGGAAGGCGATCTGCATACTCCGGCACCTGTGATCCGGACACAGGATGAGACACAGATCCTGGCAGAGGCTACCGCAGCACTATCCGGCAATCTGCAGAAGGTCATCGGCGATGCGGATTATCTGTTGGGAGAAATGTCGGAAGGAAACTTCGCACTGACTTCAGGGTGTGCAGAAGCCTATGTGGGAGACTTTCAGGGACTGTTGGAATCTATCCGTAAGCTGAACCATAAGCTCAGTGAGACACTTAATGAGATCAAGACGGCAGTGGGACAGGTATCTCTGGGGGCAAACCAGATGGCAGATGCTGCCCAGGGACTTGCGGAAGGTGCTACCGACCAGGCCGGTTCCGTAGAGGAACTGCAGGCTACCATCACGAATGTAACCGAGATCGTGGAGAAGAATGCCAAGGCACTGGGAGGTTCTTACCAGAAGGCTATGGATTACCAGCAGCAGGCGAAGGACAGCGGAGAGGAAATGAAGGGTCTGACAGATGCCATGCAGCGGATCAACGATACTTCCAGGCAGATCAGCGATATTATTGGTGAGATTGAGGATATCGCATCCCAGACGAATCTGTTGTCCCTGAATGCAGCCATTGAGGCAGCCAGAGCAGGAGAGGCCGGAAGAGGCTTTGCAGTGGTTGCGGATCAGATCCGTAAGCTGGCAGATGACAGTGCACAGTCTGCGGTACATACCAGAGAATTGATTGAGACTTCCCTGCAGGAGATTGAGCATGGCAACCAGATCACGGACAAGACAGCCGAAGCATTGCAGAAGGTCGTGGAAGGCATTGAGGATCTGGCCAACGAGTCCAAGAAAGCCATGGAAGAATCCAAGGCACAGGCAGATGCCATGATGCAGATCGAACAGGGCATTGAACAGATATCCACAGTGGTGCAGAACAACTCTGCGACCGCAGAAGAAACTTCTGCCACCAGTGAGGAATTGTCTGCGCAGGCCACCAACATGAACGAGCTGACCGCAGCATTCCAGTTAAGAGATCAAAATGTACGATGATTCGGTGTAATGAATTCTGAAGATATGACATACAATGCTTAATAGAAACAAGCATTGGAGGCAGCCGTGTTCGAAAAACAGAATATACAGGAAACCGTAAATGAACTGAAAAGTGACGCAGTGAAGGGCCTTACCGATGGTGAGGCCTTTCGTCGTTTACAGCAAAATGGCAGAAATGAAATGAAAGCTGCCAGAAAAAAGACGAAAATACAGCTTTTTCTGGAGCAGTTAAAGGACCCGCTGATCTACATATTATTGATCGCAGCTGTGGTATCCGTCTTTCTGGGGGAGCTCAGTGATGCCGTGATCATCGGCACTGTGGTAGTGGTCAATGCCCTGGTGGGCATGCTGCAGGAGGGAAAAGCCCGAAAGGCACTGGAAGCGTTGAAAAAGCTGACCAGTCCACAGACTATAGTGATCCGGGATGGAATACGCAGAGAGATTCCGGCGGCGGAGCTGGTGACAGGGGATCTGGTAGACCTGGAGGCAGGGGCACAGGTACCTGCGGATATACGGCTGACCAGAAGCTCCAATCTGCAGGTAGAGGAATCTGCCCTGACCGGAGAATCGGTACCTGTGGAAAAAGATGCGCTGTTTCTGGCAGACTGCAGACACGAGATTCCATTGGCTGAACGGGTCAATATGGTATATATGTCTACTGTGGTGACCCATGGCCACGGAGAAGGAATCGTGACAGCTACGGGCATGGCCACGGAGATCGGCAGGATCGCCTCCATGATCACAGATGCGGAAGAGGAAATGACACCGTTACAGAAACGTCTGGGGGATATGGGAAAGCTTCTGAGTATTTTATCGCTGGGAGTATGTGCGGCATTGTTTCTGCTGGCGGTATTTCAACACAGAAATATTCCGGAAATGCTGCTGGTGGCGATTTCCCTGGCGGTGGCTGCGGTGCCGGAAGGTCTGCCGGCAGTGGTGACGATCTGTCTGGCATTGTCAGTGACCAGAATGGTCAAAGTACATACGATCATCCGCAGACTGCCTTCCGTTGAGACTCTGGGAGCGGTCAGCGTGGTCTGCTCGGATAAGACCGGCACACTGACCCAGAACCGGCTCACGGTGGAAAAATGCTGGTGGTATGATGTGCTGGAGGATGCTGCCGGCAGCAATGGAAGGGGAGAATCCCGATGCGTACAGGAGATGCTCCGGGGAATGCTGTTGTGCAACGATGCTTCCCTGCAGGGAGAGCAACGGATCGGAGATCCAACGGAACTGGCGCTCTTAGACTTCGGAGAGAAGATGGGGATGCATAGAGAACGTCTGGAGAAGCAGTACCCCCGCTATGATGAAAAGCCTTTCGATTCGGACCGGAAGATGATGACGACCTATCACAGAATCCCGAAAAACGGAGGGCATAAGGGAAGCATTGCCTATACGAAGGGGGCACCGGATGTGATCGTACAGCACTGCACTCATATTTTACAGGACGGAAGAAGTGTGCCAATGACAGCCGGACAGAGAAAAAGGATCAGTGAGGTTGTAGAACTCATGAATTCCCTGGCGCTTCGGACACTGGCGGCAGCACAGAGCGGAAACACTCCCGGGTGTGGGGAAGAAGGTATGACATTCCTGGGAATCGTGGGGATGCGTGATCCTGCCAGACCGGAGGCGGAGGAAGCGGTGGAGATTTTCCGCCGTGCAGGTGTATCTACAGTAATGATCACCGGGGATCATGTGGATACCGCCTATGCCATTGCCAGACAGCTGGGGATTGCAGGGCATCGCAGTCAGTGTATTACAGGGGAAGAACTGAATCATCTGGATGATGCTTCTTTTGCCAGGAGGATCAGGAATATCAGGGTTTATGCCAGAGTGACTCCGGCCCAGAAGGTACGGATCGTGAAGGGGCTGCAGCAGAATGGGGAGATTGTGGCCATGACAGGGGATGGTGTGAACGATGCTCCTTCTCTGAAAGCAGCAGATATCGGTGTAGCCATGGGAACCGGCGTGGATGTGGCTAAACAGGCGGCGGACATGATATTGACGGATGATAATTTTGCAACGATTGAAAAGGCAATCGAGGAAGGCAGAGGCGTCTATGAAAACATCCGCAAGTCGGTGATATTTTTACTGTCCTCCAATCTCGGGGAACTGATGACCATGTTCGTAGCAGTGGCTCTGGGGCTGGCTTCCCCTCTAAAATCCAGTCATATACTGTGGATCAATCTGATCACGGATTCCCTTCCGGCGTTGGCACTGGGAGTGGATAAAAATGACGGAAAAAGCCTGATGCGCTGTCCTCCAAGAAAAGCAGCGGAGAGTCTGTTCGCCCGGGGCGGAATGGCCTGTACCTTACTCTATGGAGCGCTGATCACCGGTATCGGTCTGGCGGCATTTCTGGTATTGCCCTGTGGGATCCTGGCAGGCAGGGGAGAACTGTCCTGGAATCTGTCTGACTGGGTAGAGGGACTTCGTGAATTACTGTCCCGGGAAAAAATACTTGCCCGATCCCAGACTTATGCTTTTACAGTACTGGGAATGTGCCAGCTGTATCATGCAGTGGGAATGCGGGATATGCAGAAGTCCGTATTTGCCATGAAACCCTGGGATAATCCGCTGATGGTGTTGGCCTGTGTTATTGGATTTGCGCTGCAGTTTGCGGTAACGGAAGTACCGTTTCTCATCGGAGCGTTCGGAACCTCCCATCTGTCCGGACAGGAATGGCTGCTATTGAATGTACTGGCAGCATTTCCACTGCTGGCTCATGAGCTGGTAGTGATGTTACGGAAGTGAGTACGCTTATCCGGGCTTACCGACGATTCAGAACGATAATTCGCCCTATAACTTCAGGCAGATATTCTTGCGTATGCAAGCATCTGCCGAATACCCTGCCTGAAGCTACATGGCTCTGAATAGTCGTAATATTCAGAACCCCATTCGCAAAATCGCATCTCCGATGCTTTCCTTTTGCTCATGTGGTCACTTCGCCACATAAATATAGCCAGAGGATCTTACGAATGCAAGCATTCGACGTTCCTCCGGTTATATTTACGTGGCTCTGAATATTTACAAAAAGTTAACATTTTCCTTGTATGGAGTTTATAGTCAATAGTTACAATAAAATTGACAAATAACTTTCATGGGAGGGCAATGTGATGAAAATTATCAGAAAAACAGCGATTGTTATGCTTCTCTGCCTCTATTTTCTGACATATGGTGTATTGCCGCAGGTACAGGCCGCAGGTAAAGACGCTCCTGTGATCGTGGTAGCGCATCGGGCGGGGGCAAAAGTAGCTCCGGAGAACACGGTGGCGGCCCTGGAACAGGCCATCCGGGATGGAGCGCCTATTGCAGAGATTGATGTGCAGCAGTTGTCGGACGGAACCCTGATCGTTATGCATGACAGTAATTTTAAACGGACCACAGGAGAGGATATCTGCGTATGGGATGCGGAGGCAGATGCTCTCAAAACCCTGGAAGTGGGCAGCGGTTTTTCGGCAGCATACCGGGGAGAACAGATCCCGACACTGGAAGAAATGCTTGCCTGTGCCAGAGGCAGGATCACTCTGATGATCGAACTGAAATATACCGGACAGGAGGATGCACTGGAGGAAAGCGTGCTGACTCTGCTGCAGGACTATGATATGGTGGATGAGTGTATTATAGGCTCCATGAACAAGGGAATCCTGCAGAAAATGAAGGAGCTGGAACCGGGGATTTCAACAGTTTTTATTGCCCATGATCTGGAAGAAGAGGATTATGAGCTGGACTATGCCGACAGCTATAGCATCGAGGGGAGAAATCTTACAGTGGATATGGTAGATGCCATTCATTACTGCGGAAAGTCGGTATACGGGTGGACAGCCAATACTTCCGGTGCCATGCTTCGGATCGTAAACTGTGGGGCGGACGGTGTGATCACGGATGATGTGAGATTATTACAGACATTTTTGAGAGAACAGGCTTGCCGTAAAGCGTTTGCAAGTGTATACTGATTAGTTATAAAGAGGGGAAGAATACGGAAGCAGGTTGGTGTATATGAGTAAAATATGGGAATTTTTCGAGAATCTGGGTGAATATGTATATGTGGCAGATGCAGAGACTCATGAATTGATATATATGAACAAGAAGACTCTGAAGAGCTATGGATTTCAAAGTCTTGAAGAGATCATCGGGTTAAAGTGTTATGAGATATTGCAGGGAAATTCTCTGCCCTGTGGCATGTGTAATAATGAACAGTTAAAGCCGGGTTTTTTTAAGGAATGGGAATATTACAATCCGCTGCTGCGAAGAGAACTTCATATCAAGGACACACTGGTAGAAGAAGACGGGAGAAAATACCGTATGGAAATCGCCATAGATTGTGGCAATCTGAATGGGAGAGGGCACAAATCCGAAGATTACCGTAATATGGAGGTTGCGTTGAATGAAGCCATCCGTGTGGCACAGCGGCAGGAGAGCATGGATCAGACATTGCAGGTGCTGCTGGAATTTGTCGGAAAGAATCTGGAAGCGGGACGGGCCTATATTTTTGAAAAGGATGACCACGATCATGACCACAATACATACGAATGGGTAGCCAAGGGAGTCGCACCGGAAAAGGATACCCTTCAGGACCTACCGCCGGAGATCTGTGCGGAATGGTATCGGAAGTTTGATGAGAATCAGAGTTTTGTCACAGAGAATCTGGAAGAAATGAAAGATGTGGATCCGCAGATGTATGAAGTTCTGGTAAGACAGAATATTCATTCCCTGGTGGTGGTTCCGCTTTATGATGATGGGAAAGTAATCGGCTTCTACGGAGTAGACAATCCTTCGACCAGATATTTTGAATTTGTGTCGGAGATGCTGCAGATCATGGGACACTTTATCGTATCGTCTCTGAAGCAGAGAAATCTGGTACGGGAGCTGGAAGTGATGAGTTATTCGGATCCGCTGACGACATTGGGGAACCGTTATGCCATGGAGAGGTACATTGAGCAGGTGGACCATACCGAGCCCATCGGCGTGGTATACTGTGATATTACAGGATTAAAACTGATCAATGACAGTGAAGGACATTCCGCCGGAGACCGCCTGATCCGCAGGTGCTGTGACTGCCTGAAACGTGTATTTGAAGGAAATGGAATGTTCCGTATCGGCGGAGATGAACTGGTGGTCCTGTGCACCGGAATTTCTGAAAAGGAGCTTTATCAAAAGGTGGAGGAATTAAAAACAGAGCTGGCAGCTCATGATGTCTCCATGGCAGTAGGAGCAGCGGTGAACACTCTGGAAGCCGTGGGAAAGGATCATCTGCTGACGGAGTCCGAGAGACGGATGTATCAGGACAAGGCAGAATACTATCGCAGTACAGGGCTGGACCGCAGAAAGGTCTGAGAATGGAAATCCCCAAAGCTATTTTGAAAGTTTATATGTTGAGAATTTCTATCAGGCAGTTCCCTTGACGGGAACTGCTTTTTCCTATATTATTTATATAGGTTAGATAAAACTAACTCAGTGACTTTTGGATGGCAGGAGGTGAAGCGCTGATTGAGTCAGGAAACGTGGGAGATCCTGTGTGAAATGGAAGCAGACGATGTGGAACTACAGTTGGCTTTGCAGTGTGCACCGCTGATCACGGGACTTAAGATTTCCAATCTGCTGACGATTTCCCCGGAAGGCTTTACACAGGTGGGAAGGATCGTCGAAGGCAGTGTGCTTTCCCTGTATCCCTTGTTGGAGACAGAGGAGAAAATGGTAATACTGTTGTATCGGGAAGACCGGCTGGAAAAGTATCTGAAAATGCCGCAGGTACAGAAACTGCTGCGGGAGGCAGGGTACGAATCCGATCGACTGGAGGATATTTTGCCGGTATTTTGCGATCGTTATGAAACCTATGCAGAGAGAGGGAAGCCGTTCCCCCACGAACTGGGATTGCTGTTAGGATATCCCCCGGAGGATGTGGAAGGATTTATCAGACATCAGGGGAAGAACAGCCTCTGCACCGGTTATTGGAAAGTATATGCGGATAAAGAAGGAAAACAGAGACTTTTTGAAAAATATGAATATGCCAGGGAAAATTTGATCCAGCTGTTGCATTATGGATTAAAGATGACAGAAATCATAGATATCTGCGGATGTACCGCAGCATAGAAACAGGCACGGAAAGGTGCGGAAGGGAAGGAAAAATAAATGGATAAGATTTATGTAGTATTCTGGACACAGGGTGGTAACACCCAGGCTATGGCAGAGGCCATCGGAGAGGGTATCCGGGAAGCCGGGAAGGAAGCGGAGGTAGTATTTGTGACCGGCGCCAACCTTGACGAACTAAAGGCTGCTCCCAAGTTTGCACTGGGCTGTCCCGCGATGGGAGCGGAAGTCCTGGAGGAATCCGAGATGGAGCCTTTTGTATGTGATGTGGAAGGCTTTGCTTCCGGCAAAAAGATCGCACTGTTCGGTTCCTATGGCTGGGGAGACGGTGAGTGGATGAGAGACTGGACCACCCGTATGGAAGCAGCAGGAGCTACTGTGTTGAACGGTGAGGGCCTGATCTGCCATGAGACACCGGACGAGGATGGCCTGTCAGAGTGTAGAGAACTTGGCAAACAGCTGGCAAACGCATAAGGTATCTGAAAGCAAATAAGACAACATAACAAAAAGATTCATTCCCCGGGTGGAGAGTGAATCTTTTTGCTATATGTAGGTGCTATGCTTTTTTGCTGCCACTTAAATAATAGCGTTCCTGTGCCACGGTCTCGGGAACCGGAATATTACCGTTTTGCAGCTTTCGAGTCAGAACATCCAGATGATGTAAGCCTTGGGCTACCTTGATCTTACGGCGATCCAGAAGATCGGCATATAACGGGTTCTGAGCCAGCGTATTGCAAATATCCTCCGGGAACGGGCAGTAGGTGAACATGATCTGACGGGCTACTTTGTTCAGTCTCGGGGAACCGGCACCTTCGAAGAGCACCCAGATCATATAATCCCTTACGAACATTTCCTTGAAACTGTTCTTGGCACGCTGCAGGCTGGATTTTACCTTTTCCTTGGCCTCTGTACTCAGATCATGGTTCTTGCGGTAGAACTGGATATAATCGAAATATTCACTGGTCAGGGAACTGATGGAGACATCGTTCCAGCGGTTACCCTGGACTCTCTTGCACAGCTCCCAGCGGAATTCACCGGTCAGGTGGGTGAAAGTCGTCTTCAGATCCTCCAGATGGAAAATGGAGAAGACCATACGACCGGGGCTGTTACGGCGCTTGCCCTCAATTTCCTGCCACATGACACCGCGGATACCGACGTTGGGCATCAGGATGATGTCCGGCAGATATTCCAGATGAATTGTCTCCTTACCCATGACATCTATGTGCTCCATATCCAGACTTTCTCTATAGAATGCCGTGTAATCTACCCGGCGGATCTCCTCGAGAATCTGGGAGACACGGGAAACGGTGACATAGGAGCTTTCCAGATCCTTCAGCACATCATCTGCGCAGAACAGCGGACAGAAAGTAGTGATCCGTCCGAAGGTGATCTTGTTGACCTGAGGGAACATATTCCGGAGCTCGTAATTGACCTTGGCCATGGGATTGTTCTCCAATGCCTTGAGCTCTGCATCCGTAATATTGCCACCGACCTTTTGTTTGTGAATATAATCGGAATAATCCTGGTCAAATTCGTTCCGGCTGGGAGATTTCTTCCCGCGGAAGATGGCCATCAGCCAGTCATAAAAGGTATAGACACCGATATCGCTGTGATCCGACATGGCTTCTGCCATGCGGTACAGGGTGACTGCATTTTTCAGACCGGCCAGCTCCTCATCCACATAACCGAAATACAGAAACATTTTGACCGGCATGGGAATGTTCGGCTGTTCCAGCGTCTGGGTGAACAGGAGGGAGTAGAGCAGATAAAATTCTTCGGTCAGCTGTCTGCGTAAAAGAGCGACATCCTGATCCTGGGAAGCCCGGTCGGACAGCAGCTTGTAAGCGTGGACATGCCGACGGAAGCTGGTCACGGTATCCAGATCCGAACCGGCGTAATCCAGAATAGTGTTCAGCGATCCGGCAAGCTTGCCAAGGATCTCGGAATCTCCGGAAGAACCTGCCTCAGCGGAATCATTGGATTCCATGAGATTCAGGCTGCTCTGGAAGGTCTGGGATCTGGAGGCAAACAGTTCCTGATCGATGAAGGACAGATCGCCGGCCTTAGAAAGCATACGGTGAATGCGGTCGTAGACCGCCTTGCTGTCTTCATTATCCTGTCCCAGTTTATAGAACAAAGAAGTATAAAAATCAAAAAGATCGTTGCCGGATTCCCGGAAATAGAAGGAACCGACCTGCTGCAGATAGTGGAACTGTTCCTCCAGGCTCTGGTAAGTACGGCGGAAGTCCAGACTTCCCTTACGCAGCATACCAATGGACAGATCCGACTCCTGTACCAGGATCCGGTAATTGTCCGAAGCCAGGATCCTGCTTAAGCCCATGTAATAGCCGTTCAGCCAGATGTCCGGTGAATCATCCCCAAGAAAAGCATTCAGCTCATCGAAATGTTCCAAGGATCTCGCCTGCAGACGGTAACGGCTACACAGTGTATTGTAGGTGGCAATATCATCTGTCAGAGTACGATACAGCTCACTGCAGTTCAATTCCGAAATGGAACTGCGGTTCAGCAGAATATTGATCTGACGGAAACAGGACAGACAGAACAGACGTGCTACGTCCGGGTGCTTCTGTAGAATATCATTCAGGGAATCCAGACTGGTCAGGGGATACGTCAGGATCGTTGTATCCTCCAACGTGGTATAGCCCAGCAGATGGATCTCGGAGCAGATCTCACAGATACTGATCACGTCTCCCTTTCCCAGAGTATAAGAGCCGCCGGGATATGATACATCTACTTTACCGTTGGTAATCAGATGCAATGCAGTCATGGGCTGCCCATAGCTATATATAGTTTTCCCCTTCTCCAATACGATTCCAGCCATTCCAATACCTCGTCTTATCATACAAATATTTAATACACATTATACACCATAATACCAACAATTTTCTACTGTACTTTTGATAGAAATGTGATAAAATAAAACTACATATGTGTCACTTTTACATTGACAGACGAAAAAAGCGATGTTTTCGGTAGAAAACGGTACATGGAAAGGTATATTGGGGTTATGGAACAGAGCAGTGAATACAGAGAGCAGTTGCTGGAATCATATAAGCAGGCAGTGAGGCCGTTACTTCCCTACCTGCCCTGGCTGGAGCAGAGCGCCGGCAAGAGAGCCAGCTCTATCTACAGCGGACAGGATATCGGAGTGAATTCCGTGTCTTTTCCGGTATATGACGGGACTCTCCTGAATTTCGTCAGGGAAGCGACGAAAAGTCCCCTGATGGATCGCAACTATGCCTATGTATACACAAGACACCGGATCCGCACTCATCAGGAGGAGCGGGATATTATTCAGAAAGCAGGATGGAAGGAATGGGATATCCTCAGAGGAATCCTGTCAAAATATGTCTTAGGCGGCAGAACAAAGGGAAATCTGTGGAGCGAGGCGGTATCGGAGCAGATCTTTTATCTGGTACTGAAACAGATGCAGGAGATCATTGAATTCTGGGATAAGACACCGGCGAACGGAAAGCTTTGAGTGGGGAAAGGCAGGATAGATCCATGGGAGAAAAATCAGTACAGAAAAAGCGATATATCGTAGAGAAAGCAAGAGAAGTATTTGTGGAGAAGGGCTTCAAAAAAGTAACGATGAAGGATATTGTAGAGGCCTGCGACATCAGCCGTGGCGGACTCTATTTATATTTTGAGAATACCAGTCAGATCTTCATGGAAGTGCTGCGCATGGAGAGTGAGGAGGCGGATGACGTATTTTCCGACAGTATTACGGAGGATGCTACCGCAGCGGATATCCTGCTTCTGTTTTTAAAGGAGCAGAAGAAAGAGCTTCTGCGCAAGAAGAATACACTGACGCAGGCTACCTATGAATTCTATTTTGAAAACGAACTGCCCAAGAGAGACAATATTTTAAAAAAGCAGTTTGATTCCGCAGTGAAGATCATTGAAAAACTGATCGAGGCAGGTGTGGATAACGGAGAGTTTATCTGCGAGGACTGTGAGGGAACTGCGAGAAATATTATGTTTGTGCTGGAAGGACTGAAGATTTCGGCCCAGACCATCGGCGTGACGGCGGAAGCGGTGGATCGTGAGATCCTGTATCTGTTGCGCGGATTGGGTGTAGAAGATTAATAAGACAACGGGTGATGATGCTTCAGGGAAAGTTTCCTGAAGCATTTTCTGTGTAGAAAAGCTGCAAAGAGATAAAGAGAGGGAAAAGGTAAGTATGACAGAAACGATCATCAGCATGGAACTTCCGGCGGGAGGACATCTGGCAATCCGCAGGAACCGGATCCGTCCGGAGGGAGAAGAACGGAATTTATCCAGAATCAGTCTGGTGTCCGGCATCCACGGGGATGAACTGGAGGGACAGTACATCTGTTATGAGACGGCGCGAAGAGTAAAAGAGCATCCGGAGTATTTGAAAGGAATCGTAGATATCTATCCGGCATTGAATCCGCTGGGAATCGACATGGCCAGCCGGACGGTGCCGAGACTGGATATGGATATGAACCGTATGTTTCCGGGAGACGCATCGGGGGATATGATGGAGCGGATCACGGCAACTGTGGTGGATTCCCTGATCGGATCCGATATTTGTATCGATCTGCACGCCAGTGATATTTTTGTGCGTGAGATCCCACAGGTACGACTCAGTGAAGATTTTGCGGAGGCACTGCTTCCCTATGCGAAAATGACCAATGCCGACATGATCTGGATGAATGCCACTGCCACGGTGCATGAATCGACGCTGGCCCATTCCATGAATCTGCTGGGAGTTCCCACACTGGTGCTGGAGATGGGACAGGGGCATGACATCCACAGATCCTTCGGTAATCAGATCGTGGACGGTATTTTCCACATCATGAGTGAAATGGGGATCTGGACAGGCCCTGAGCCAAAGGTGCAGGAGCCTGCGATATCCAGTGACGGTGAGGTGGAGTTTATCCGCAGCAAGTCAGACGGTGTGTTCCTGCCGCTGATCGAGCACAACCACTATGTGAAAAAAGGAGATCTGATCGGGGAAGTGGTGGATCCATTTGAAGGGACGGTGAAGCAGCAGATCCGTACCGCAAAAGGAGGGCTGTTGTTTACCCTGAGAGCTTATCCGGTGGTCTATGAAGGAGATCTGCTGGCGCGGATCCTGACGGAGTGAAAAGATTATGTTTGAGAGAGATATTTATACCATACATTCGACCTACAGAGAAGATATGCGCATCAAGGGCTTTCAGTTCGGCAAGGGCGAGAAGTCTGCCTGCATCGTTGGCGCAGCCAGAGGCAATGAGATCCAGCAGATGTATATCTGTTCCCAACTGGTGAAGACACTGCGGGAACTGGAAAACAACGGCTGTATCAGTGCCGGCAAACAGATTCTGGTGATTCCTACCATCAATGCCTATTCCGTGAATATCAGCCGCCGCTTTTTCGGTGTCAAGGAAGCGGATATCAATCGGAGTTTTCCGGGAAATGATTACGGGGAGCCGGCGGACCGTCTGACCAATGCGTTGCTTACGGAGATCCGGGACTACGTTTATGGGATCCAGTTTACGTCCTTTTACAGACCGGGAGAATTCGTGCCCCATGTGCGTATGATGGAGACAGGCTATCAGAATACGTCGTTGGCGAATCTGTTCGGACTTCCTTATGTGGTGGTGCGCAAGCCGGTACCCATTGATACCAAGACACTGAATTATAACTGGCAGGATGAGATGACGGCCGCCTTTTCGGTATACACGAATCAGAATACCCAGATCGATGAGGTGAGTGCAAGACAGGCGGTGGCAGCGGTCTTACGTTTCCTGAAACGTATGGGGCTGATCCGGTACGAGAGTCATTCCGGCTATATCAGTCATGTTATATATGAAAAGGATCTGAGTGATGTACCTGCGAACCGGGCGGGAATTTTCCGGGGAAAAGTACATGCGGGAGACGATGTGCGCTATGGAAATGAGATGGCAGAAATTATAGACCCTTACGATGGAACGGTGAGGGAGAAGATTCTGGCCCCCACGGACGGCATCGTATTTTTCGCCCACACGGAGGCCCTGATCTGCGAGAAGGACATCGCTTACCGGCTGATCCACAGACTGCATGAATGACGAACCGTTCAAAAAGGCAGGTAAAATCTATCTAAATTTGTTGTTTTCTGCTATTGTGGGAAAATATAGTATGTTGTATGATACTATTCAGAACCATGTAAATATAATCATATGTACGTCAAAGGCTCGCATTGTAAGGGCATCTGATGATATTTATATGGTGAGATAACCACATGAGCAAAAAGTAAGCATCGCAAGATGTGG
>ENA-ORNT01000607-ORNT01000607.1-human-gut-metagenome-genome-assembly--contig:-NODE-607-length-25698-cov-6.218539_pt1 | contig 25698 bp, 17 predicted proteins | sample MGYA00242120_ERZ509032 | MGnify/ENA primary metagenome ERZ509032 (study PRJEB26280, sample SAMEA2338729) | human gut metagenome | biome: human gut; feature: human-associated habitat; material: faeces...
TCCGCGCTGCCGTTTGCCATCAGCTCGAGAAACAGGCGCGTCGTCGCGCCGCCGAAGCTGTGACCGACGAGGTTGACGGCGCGCTTCGTGCCCCAGCCGTCAAAGAGCGGCCGGTCGTAGGTGATGCCGTAGCGCGCGTGGTCGTGCGCTGCGCTGTGCGCCGCGCCGTAGTCGACTGTCGTGCCGGTCAGCTGCGCGTAGAGCTCACACGCGCGGTCCCATGCGCTTGAGATCGGGCCGACGGTGGCCGAATACGTCTCATAGCCGAGAGAGTTGAGATATGCCGTCAGGCTGCCGGTTGTCATACCCCAGTAGGGCAGCACGCTGTTGAGACCGGCGCGCTCGCCCCAGCCCATCAGACCGTGCACGAACACGACCGGGTCGCTTTTGCTGCTCGCACAGGTCCGTTCTGCGGCCGCTGCCGGAAGCACACACAGGCTCACGGCCAGCGTGAGCGCCAGCAGCAGACTCAAAAATCGTTTGTTTCGTCTTGTCATTTGCTTACCTCCTAATATCGTGGGTGCGAGTGCCGAAGCTTTTCCGTGCGCGCGGAAAATCCGGGGCTGGCATGCCGCTGCGTACCTGCGCACCGTTCGGTGTATATATCTGTCTGTAATACAAATGAATTACAATACTGGAATAATGCGCACAATTCCGGCGCGGCGAGAGACTTTTGCACACAAAGCAAATATTGTATAAAATGGCAAACCGATTTTGCATTTTTTCCCGTCATCATTCACGAAAATTCATAAATTCTGTATTTGATTTCGGAAAATTCTACGAATTTGGGCATCCTCTTGCAAACTGTATAAAAACCGCTTGCGCACATTGTGAAGATTTGGACAGTTTTGCGCACATTCGTTATAGCACCGCAAGGGGCGATTTGATATAATATGAACGAAAGATACCATGGATAACTTTACAAATGGAGGTAAAGGAATGAGCAAAAAATACCTGTACTATTTCAGCGAAGGAAGTCAGGCATTCGGCGGTGACAAGACCGCGATGCGCAACACGCTTGGCGGCAAGGGTTCCGGTCTGGCGGAGATGACCGCGGCCGGAATGCCGGTGCCGCAGGGCTTCACGATCACGACGGAAGCCTGCACGCAGTACTACACGGATGGCCGTCAGATCAATGCGGAGATCCAGGCGGACATCTTTGCGCACGTCAAGGGCCTTGAGGAGATCACCGGCAAGAAGCTCGGCGACGTGGAAAATCCCCTGCTGGTGTCCGTGCGCTCCGGCGCGCGCCAGTCCATGCCCGGCATGATGGACACCATCCTCAACCTCGGTCTGAACGACGCGTCCGTTGAGGGTCTGGCCAAGAAGACCGGCAACCCGCGCTTTGCCTACGACAGCTACCGCCGCTTTGTGCAGATGTTTGCAGACGTCGTCATGGGCGTGTCCAAGAGCCTGTTCGAGGAAGAGATCGACAAGATGAAGGCCGCCAAGGGCGTCACGAACGACGTCGATCTGGATGCCGACGATCTCAAGCAGCTCGTCGTCATCTTCAAGAAGATCTACGAGGACAACGAGCACAAGCCCTTCCCGCAGGATCCGAACGAGCAGCTCATCGAGGCCGTCAAGGCCGTGTTCCGCAGCTGGGATAACCCGCGCGCGAACGTCTACCGCAAGATGAACGAGATCCCCTACGAGTGGGGCACTGCCGTCAACGTCCAGCAGATGGCCTTCGGCAACTCCGGTGACCGCTCCGGCACGGGCGTTGCCTTCACGCGTGATCCCGCCACGGGCGAGAAGAAGCTCATGGGTGAGTACCTCATCAATGCGCAGGGCGAGGACGTCGTCGCAGGCGTGCGTACCCCGAGCCCGATCAGCCACCTGCAGGAGCAGATGCCCGAGGTGTATGATGAGTTCGTGGCGATCGCCAACCGCCTTGAGCACTACTTTAAGGATATGCAGGATATGGAGTTCACCATCGAGGATGGAAAGCTCTACATGCTCCAGACCCGCAACGGCAAGCGCACCGCGCAGGCCGCGCTGCAGATCGCGTGCGACCTCGTCGACGAGGGCATGATCACCGAGCGCGAGGCCGTGCTGCGCGTCGAGCCCAAGCAGCTGGACACCCTGCTGCACCCGCAGTTTGACGCTGCTGCTCTGAAGGCTGCCGAGGCTATCGGCAAAGGCCTGGCTGCTTCTCCGGGATCTGCCTGCGGCCGCGTTGTCTTCTCTGCTGAGGATGCAGAGGAGAAGGTCAAGGACGACGCTTGGAAGAAGGTCGTTCTGGTCCGTCTCGAGACCTCTCCCGAGGATATCGTCGGTATGCAGGTTTCTCAGGGCATCCTGACCGTCCGCGGCGGTATGACCAGCCACGCTGCTGTTGTCGCCCGCGGCATGGGCACCTGCTGCGTCTCCGGCTGCGGCAATGACAACGACGTCGCCATCGACTACGACGCCAAGGTCATCACCATCAACGGCCACACCTTCCATGAGGGTGACTGGATGAGCATTGACGGCTCCACCGGCAACATCTACGAGGGCCAGATTGCTACCGTCGCTTCCACCGAGAACGCTAACTTCAAGCGCTTCATGGGCTGGGCTGACGCCAACCGCCAGATGAAGGTCATGACCAACGCCGACAACCCGCGCGACGCCCAGAACGCCGTTGACATGGGTGCTGAGGGCATCGGTCTGTGCCGTACCGAGCATATGTTCTTCGCCGAGGACCGCATCGCCGCTGTCCGTGAGATGATCTGCGCCCGTACCGTTGAGGAGCGCAAGACCGCTCTGGCCAAGGTTGAGCCGTTCCAGGAGGCCGACTTCACCGCTATGTACCGCATCATGGGCGACCGTCCGATGACCATTCGTTATCTGGATCCGCCGCTGCATGAGTTCCTGCCCACCAAGCCCGAGGACATCGCTGCTCTGGCCAAGGATATGGGCATGACCACCGATGAGCTGAACAATGTCGTTGTCAGCCTGCACGAGTTCAACCCCATGATGGGCCACCGTGGCTGCCGTTTGGCCGTCACCTACCCGGAGATCGCCGAGATGCAGACCAATGCTGTCATCAAGGCTGCCCTGAAGGTTTCTGCCGAGACTGGCAAGATGATCACCCCGCACATCATGGTTCCTCTGGTTGGCGAGGTCAAGGAGCTGAAGTACGTCAAGGACGTCATCGTCAAGACTGCTGATGCCCTGATCGCTGCCGCTGGCGTCGACATGAAGTACGAGGTCGGCACCATGATCGAGATTCCTCGCGCTGCCCTGACCGCAGGCGAGATCGCCAAGGAAGCTGATTTCTTCAGCTTCGGCACCAACGACCTGACCCAGATGACCTTCGGCTTCAGCCGTGACGACGCTGCCAAGTTCCTGACTGCTTATTACGACAACAAGATCTACGAGAGCGATCCGTTCCAGCATCTGGATCAGATCGGCGTCGGCAAGCTGGTCAAGATGGCTGCTGCTGATGGCCGCGCCACCAACCCGAACTTGGGTCTGGGCATCTGCGGCGAGCACGGCGGCGACCCCAGCAGTGTTGAGTTCTGCCACAATGTTGGTCTGGACTACGTCAGCTGCTCTCCCTACCGTGTTCCCATCGCCCGCCTGGCCGCTGCGCAGGCAGCAATTAAAAATCCACGTTCTTGAATCACGTAGATTTTTACAATTAAATGTGGATTACGATAAGGCTCGTTCTTATCGAAATTCGCGTGGCTGCGTGCTTTGGCCGAAGCAATGGAAAGACCTGACGGTTAAGGTCGTTCTATAAATCATAGCAAGCCCCTAATCGCTGTACTACAGTGATTAGGGGCTTTTTTTATGCAAAAATGCCCTTTGGGTACATTTTCGGCAAAAAGTATACGATTTTTGGGTACATTTTTGGGGTCAAATCGGGGTACTTAAGAGCCATCTAAAAACCGCAGGAGTACGCAGTATGACAAAGAAAACATCGCCTGCTTACAGAGCAAGCAAAGAGGAAACTATTCCAATAAATAAGTTGCATCCATTCTCCAATCATCCGTTCCATATCCGACATGATCTGGAATTCAGTGAATTGGTAGACAGCATTTCAGAGAGTGGCATCATTACGCCCATCATCGTCAGACCAAAGGTTGGTGTCGGCTATGAAGTGATAAGCGGACATCGCCGATGGGAGGCTTGTAAGGAACTCGGCATCGAAAGCATCCCTGCTAGAGTGGAATACATAGACGATGACGAAGCCACGATCCTGATGGTCAACAGCAATATCCAGCGTGAGCATGTGTTGCCAAGTGAGAAGGCGTTTGCTTATAAAATGCGCATGGAAGCGATGAAACATCAAGGAAAATCAACTTCGTCCCAACTTGGGACAAAGTTGAGAACACTTGATGCTATGGGTAAAGAAGTTGATGAAAGCCGTAATCAAATACATCGTTACATTCGTTTGACGTATCTAATTCCATCCATCTTGCAAATGGTCGATGACGGTCGCATCGCATTCAACCCAGCGGTCGAAATCTCCTATATGACAGAGGAACACCAGACATGGCTCAAAGAAGAAATGGATATGTGTGATGCTACACCGTCTTTGGTTCAGTCTCGGACGCTAAAGGATATGAGCCGAAATGGAACGCTGACGGAGAATTACCTGCATACCCTGCTGACAGAAGAAAAGCCGAATCAGCGACAGAAATTCTTCCTAAATCAGTCTGATGTGCAGCAGTACTTCCCATCCAGCTATACACCGCAGCAGATGCAGAATGTCATCATTTCATTGCTGCGGAATTGGGAGCATAAGCGCTCCAGCCGCCAGCGCCCACAGCGTGAGGACGAACTGGAAAGATAAATCAAGAGTACAATATGTAATAGCTTACGAAATGTAGTTTTGTGGGCTTGCTAAACTGCACCCATTTTTAGGCAGGAGAAGCGAGATGCAATACGAATATTTTTACGGCGCTCAAGCCGAGCAGTTCTCTTTTTACCGCATACCCAAAGCGCTATTTACAGAGCCGAACTTCAGGGAGCTGTCCACCGATGCCAAGGTACTGTATGGGATTCTGCTGGATCGAATGAGTTTGTCGCTGAAAAATCAATGGTTAGATGCACAGAACAAGGTTTACATTATCTTCACCGTGGAGGAAATCATGGATGCACTGAACTGTGCCAACCAGAAAGCCACGCGCCTGATGGTGGAACTGGAAAAGCAGGCAGGGCTTATCGAGCGCAAGCGACAGGGGCTTGGTAGACCGAATTTGATTTATGTAAAAAACTTCGCAGCAACGATAAATGACAAGAGCTGTGAAAAAGGTGATTCTTGATATGTGATTTTCACACTTCTGGATTCTTGAAAATCACACGGAACTAATACTGATAATAATTAGACTGATTATAGTGATACTGAGAATATAAATTACAGTTAGGAAAACAGAATAGGTGGTAGAGTATGCCCGGTGTAACAGAGCAGGAAATCGCCCAAGCGAAGCAGATGAATCTGTACCAATATATGCAGCTGTGCGAGCCGGACAACTTCAAACCGGAAGGACCCGGACAGTTCCGCCACAAAGGGCACAGCTCGTTGACCTTCGCAGAGGATGGTTCGTGGACGTACTTCAAAACGAAAGCTACCGGCCGCACAGCGCTGAACTATCTCATAGCGGTTGAAGGTGTTTCGTTTGTAGAAGCGGTGCGGGAAATCAATCGGATACAGGGCGGTGTCCGTCCTTCTTTCCAACCTGTAAAAGCGCCCTCACCCCCTGCCGAGAAGAAACCGGCAAAGGAATTCAGGCTGCCGAAGCCAGATAAGAACAACTACGCTGCTACTGCCTATCTTCGCAAGCGCTGCATTCACCCCAATGTGCTGACGGTCTGCAAGCAAAAGAAAATCCTGTATCAGACGAGCTTCAAGGATCATCCGAATTGCGTATTTGTCGGGCGCGATGGAAACGGTGAACCCAAAGGCGGCAGCTTGCGCGGTTGTTCGCAGATCCAGTTTCGCCGTGATATTCCCGGCAGCAAGAAGATATATCCGTTCTACATCGAAGCTGCTGCCAATGCCGACACGGTGGAAGTGTACGAAGCGCCCATAGATGCCATGTCAGGCGCATCACTGAAAATCATGCAGCACACCGGAAATTGGCGCGGCGTTCACTATCTGGCGCTGGGCGGTACGGATTACGCTGCGCTGAATGCGTTTCTTACATACTACCCGAACATAACGCACATCGTTCTGTGTCTTGATAATGACGTAGCCGGTAGAACCAGAACGCAGGACATTATCAAGCACTTGGAGGGCAGCGGCAAAACCGTGGAAGACCGCCCGCCGCCTATCGGCAAGGACTATAACGACACGCTGGTGCAGGTCACACAGGAATACCAAAAGCACTGTATCAGCTTGGATGATATTTTGCAGGAGGAAACCAGATGAAAACCATAGCTATCGCAAATCAGAAAGGCGGCACCGGCAAAACGACTACCGCATATAACTTGGGCATTGCTCTTACCCAGCAGGGCTACCGTGTACTCATGGTGGACTTTGACCCGCAGGGCAATCTGTCTTGCTACTGCGGTATCCCGCCTGAGCAGGACCTTGAACAGACAATCACAGAGCTACTGATGAAAGTTGCCTATGAAAAGCCCCTCTCCCACAGAGAGTGCGTTTATCAGAGCAAGCGCACGGATGACTCTGCACCACAGGTTGATTTCATTCCGTCCAATCTCCGGCTGGCCAGCTTTGAGCTGGCAATGGGCACCATGATGTGCCGCGAGGTGCTGCTGAAAACCTGTCTGGAACAGTACAGCAGCCAGTATGATTACTGCATCATTGATTGCTCCCCCTCTGTCGGGCTGCTGCTGACAAATGCGCTGTCCGCTGCCAATGAGGTCATCATCCCGATGCAGGCGCAGCCGTTCTCGGTAGTTGGTATGTCGCAGCTGACAAATTCGATTTCCAACGTGCAGCGCAAAATCAACCCCGGACTGCATATCAGGGGCATTTTGCTGACGATGACCCAGCATACAAAGGTCTCGGAACATTATGCCCATGATGTCCGCGCCAAGTATGGGAGAACGCTCCGTGTATTTACTACGGAGATCCCCTATAACGTCAAAGTGCAGGAAAGTCAGGCGTTTGCAGCACCCACTATCCTGTACGAACCCAAAAGCAGCAGCGCAAGAGCATACGTTGATTTTACGCAGGAGGTATTAGGTCATGGCCGCGAAGAACAAGTTTATGAACGCGATGAAGATGCCCGCGATCGCTGATATGTTTTCCTCAGAGGCTGACCGCCAACGGGAAAGCGGCGACCTAGTAACGGAAGTGCCGCTTTCTGAACTGCATCCTTTCGTCAATCACCCTTTCGAGGTGCGTGACGATGAAGATATGCAGAAGTTGGTGGACAGCATCAAGGAAAACGGCGTACTTACCAACCTGACGGTGCGCCCCCGCGCCGAGGGTGGCTATGAAATCATTTCCGGACACCGGCGCTTCCATGCAGCGCTGCTTGCAGGGCTGGACAAAATCAAAGTGCAGGTGCGGAATGTTGATGACGACCAAGCCATCATCGACATGGTGGATGCCAATATCCAGCGGGAACATATCAGCCCGATGGAAAAGGCGCGAGCGCTGAAAATGAAAAATGATGCCATTAAGCGTTCCATCGGGAGACCAAGTCAGAAATGTTGTCAAGTTGACAACATTTCTGGTAAAGGAAGAACATCAGATTCAATCGCTGCGGATGCTGGTGATAGTGTTAAACAGGTTTATCGCTACATCCGTCTTAACGAGCTAATCCCTGAACTCCAGAAAAAGGTCGATTCCAACACCCTGAAATTCAACCCCGCAGTTGAACTTTCCTACCTGACCCCGGACGAGCAGCAGAGTTTCCTCGACTATGCCGAGGCGCAGGACTGCACCCCATCCCTCTCACAAGCACAAAAATTGAAAGCAGCCAGCAAAGAAGGAACCTTAACGCTGGACAAGTTGGAAGAAATCATGTCGGCACAGAAACCGAGCGTTGCGCCGCGTGAACCGGTGCTGAACATCAACGTCAGCAAGGTGGCACAGTATTTTCCGACCGGCTGCACCAAGCAGCAGATGGAAAACCGCATCTTGAAAATTCTGGAAAGCTATTTTCGACAGATGGTGCATGAGCAAGCACATGAGGAGGAGCGCTGATATGGCAGAGTATCGGTATTACTTGATTCCGGATGCTATGACCCGTGCGTTTCCGGAGCAATTTGAAAAGCAAACACCAACGGAATTCTTTGATAATATCGCAGATTTGGAAAAACGTTATCACCAACTGCGTGAAATGCCCTATAACAACGAACGCACTTGGAATGAACGGGCAAGATTCCCTTATGCACGATTGATGGTAGGTGTTGATCGTCAGAATCCGGACGGAGAGGTTGCAATCATACAGGTGCGAAATGGCATCAATTACCTGTGCGATGACTACCGCGGCCCCTACGCAGACGGTAATGATGCACAAATCCCCAAAATGGCTAAGAAACTTGTAGAAGTAATCGGCGTGGACAGGGTCCGCCCGCATACCTATACCAAGCGGGATGGTTATACATGGGTACAGGTGGAAAAGGATATGCACATTACAGAATGGCTTTACGCACATGAGCTATGCAGCAGTTTGCAATTCACGCGGTTCTTGAACCGAGATGGCCGGGAACTATTTCAGGTGCGTGACGGGCAGCGCGTGATTGAGACAAATGCGGACGGAACAAAGCGGATTAGGGCGGTAAAAAGCATTGACGTAACCCATGCCTATGTCGGGCACTATGGCTGTCATATCCAGCAATATGCAGAGGATAACTTTCGAACCGGCTGCTATGTTGCCCCTGAACACCCCCAGCCGGGAGACAATCTGGATAAGCTCCAAATCTATCAAATTACAAAAGGCGGCTGCGAATATCGCTTTATGAATTATGCCTATTCCAAAAGCCGCATCCATGCAGCCGATTACAGCAGCGTCTATATAGCAAATCTCCCTGCGGACTACGATTTGGACAGATGCTTTCAGGAGTTCAATGCCCCGAATCGTCCGCTGCGCTATCATATGTGTTCTCTTTCAACCAGTGATATTGTGGTGGCAACGAAAAACGGAAAAGAGACTGCCTACTATGTGGACAGTATTGGCTTCAAGGATGTGAGCCACCTACTGCCGGAACTGCATGAAGTCGAAGCCCAGCGCCAAAAAGAACAGGTTCAGGACGAACCGGAAAGGTGAAGCAATGCCAAATCCACAAGATATTTTCCAACTGGCACAGCAGACCGCTACACAGGTCACAGCCTCACCGGAAAACTGGCGGCGGTTCTTGTATACGGCAGCGCATAACTACCACACCACCTACCTCAACCAGCTGCTGATCCACGCCCAGCGCCCCGATGCCACCGCCTGCGCTACAATGAAATACTGGAATGAACAGGCACACCGCAAGGTCATGTACGGCAGTAAAAGCATCATCATCCTGCAACGCTATCAGGGTGTACCCACTGCCAAACGAGTGTTCTCCATGACAGACACGGTTCTTACTGGTGACAAAGCTGCTGCCCCGTGGGAAGTGACAGATGCCATCCGGCCACTTCTTATGCAGGTCAACTCCGTGGGCAGCTTAATGGATCGGGCAACCGAGCAAGTTGTATCCCTGTCCGACCGTGCCAACCGCGTATTGGCGACATCCATTGAGGACAGCGCACTGAATTGGAGCCACCCGGAAGATCAGCGGTTCATCTTGCAGGAAGTTGCTGCACAAAGCACCCTGTACATGATCTGCATCCGTTTGGGTATTCCGGTGCAGGAAGAAGATTTTCCGGCTTTCCAGAATGTCACCCAGTTTGATACCAGCCGAATCTCCCTCTGCTTGGGCGGCTATGTGCAGGCAGCAGCAGAACCTTTGCTGGATGAACTGGGGCACGAAGTTATGCAGCTTGCCCGCGACAGTGTTGCAATTCAGGCTGAACCAGTGCATAATACAGATACTCAATCACCCACACAGACGACCAGTCGAGAGGAGGCTGTCACAGATGATGTACACGAACGTGAAGGGCTATCAGATTCCGAACCTGAGCTTGCCGAAAGCCAAGAAAACCAACCTGAACCGGTACGGCAGAATGCGGCTGGACTACTTGGAGCAGAACGAGTCGAACCTGTGCGACCAGATGATGCTGGAGGGAACGCTGCTGCCGAGCTGCCGCAAGATGGGGCTGGACGCACAGCAGATGGTGGACAAGACGCTGCACGACCTGATGCAGAAAGCGCAGATGCCCGACCGCAAGACAAACCCGCTGGCCTGGGCGCAGATGTGCAACAGCCTGAAGCAACAGGCGGAGGAAATGATCCTTCCGATGCTGTACGAAGTATAACGGAAGAACCCGCAGCTGCGGAGAGCGAACCATCGCCCTCCGCTTTTTCTTTGCCCGAATTTCCGGCAGAACTGCTGCCGTCCCTGCTGAAAGCAGACACGACCTCGCGCGCTTCCAATGCGGACATCCTTTCATTTTTCAGTAAAACACCGCTGCTGATCGACCGACTTCGGTATATCCGCGATAGTTACAAGGTCGTGTTTACGGAGCTTCTGCTGGAAGATGATACCCGCGTTGGATTCTATAAAGAAAGCAATGGTCTGCTTGTCTGGCAGGGGTCTTACCTGACCCGCAGCGCGGAATCGCATCTGTCGTGGCATAGCGTTACTGCTGCTATCTCCACACTGGTCGATAACCACGAACTTATCGCGGCCATTGACCCGAAAAAAGCTGTCAGTCAGGACGAGCAGCTGTCCTTTGACCTGCCGGAAAATGCTTCTCGCGGCGATGAAGTCGGCGCGTTGGAAGTGGACGACATCTATTCCGAGGAAGAACAGGACGAAAAAATCAAAGCAGCCCTGCCCACATACCACTACAAAGAGCCCCAACCGGACGATGGCAGTCACATAATGGAAGATGATGTGAATGTCATCATTACAAGAGGCAGCGTCTTTGAAGGCGGCAAGTACCGCATCTATAACCATTTCCAGCAGAAGAAAACGGAAAAGGAAACCGTAGCTTTCCTCAAAAAAGAGTACGGCATCGGAGGTTTCTCTTGGACGTTTGCTGACGGTGGAAGCGGCTTCGTCAGTTTTGACGGTAAAGGATTCAGCATCCTTTACGATTTCAAGGATGACCTGCGGTATGAGAAAAAGCTCAAATGGAAAGAGGTCGGCAAGCGGCTGGAATATCTTGTCCGAATGGACCGCTACCTGACGGATGCAGAACGCGAGAAGATGCCTGCATGGATAAACAGGCAGGCAGAATCGAAGCCCCTGCCGCCACCCATCCCTGACCATAAACCTGTCTGCGAAGTGGGCAGCACCGTTTACCTTGAAAACAACCAACGATTCACCGTAGAGAGCATCGGACAATTTGACGTCCATCTGCGCAATGAAGATTTCCCGCTGTTAGGCCGCGCTGTCAGCCGAGAACAGTTCCAACAGATGCTGGACGCCAATCCCCGCAACGGCGGCATGGTGCTATCCGAACAGCAGCGTGAATCTCTGGTGCAGGAGCAGCGTGAGCAGGCCCTCTCCTATATCGAGGACTACCTCAAGGATGAGTTTGAAATCACAGAGCCGGATTTCTCCGACCTCACCCAAATCGATCTTGGCTACACCACTACCGAGGACGAGCAGCATACGATTCAGGTCCATGCGGATCTGGAGCATTGCACGATCAGCAAGTTTGTGGACGATACCCTCTATGCGCAGGATACATACGCTTCGCTGGAAGATATGAACCGGATGGCACTTGCCAATCTCGATTTTGACAGCCTGATGGAAGTGGACATCAACGGAATCGAGGAACAGGAACCCGAAATCAGCGCAGACGAACCGGAGAAATCCACCTTTGTATCGCAGGTCATGCAGGATGTGGACCGCCTTGCCGCGCATGAGGAACCTGCCGAGTATGACCGCACGAACTACCTTGCACCGTATGAGCCTGCCGTGCCGGAAGGTCCGAAAGCAAAGTTCGCTGTCAATGTGCAGGCCATCCGCACGCTGAAAGAAATCGAGCAGCGCATGGCATCCGGTGGTGCGCCTGCAAGTGAGCAGGAACAGGACATTCTGGCTGGCTATCTTGGCTGGGGCGGTCTGGCAGATGCCTTTGACCCCGGCAAGGATAACTGGCATACCGAGTACGAGCAGCTGAAAAACCTGCTGACCGAGGATGAATACGCCACCGCGCGGGAATCCACCCTGACAGCATTTTACACACCGCCTACGGTCATTCACGCTATGTACCGCGCCTTGGAGCATATCGGCTGCGTGGGCGGTAATGTGCTGGAGCCCAGCATGGGTGTCGGCGCGTTCTTCGGGCACCGGCACAGCAAGTTCGATATCCACAATGCCAAGCTGTATGGCGTGGAGCTGGATAGCCTGTCCGGGCGCATTGCGCAGCAGCTTTACCAGAAAGCAAAAATCCAAATTACAGGGTATGAAAAAGCCGACTTGCCGGACAACTTCTTTGACCTTGCCATCGGCAATGTGCCGTTTGGACAGTATCAGGTCAGCGACCGCCGGTATGATAAGCTGCACTTCCAAATTCACGACTACTTTCTAGCCAAGACGGTAGATAAACTGCGTGTCGGCGGCATTATGGCGTTCATCACCACTTCCGGCACACTGGATAAAAAGTCCGAAGAAGTGCGCAAATACCTTGCAGCGCGGTGTGACCTGATCGGCGCAGTACGCCTGCCCAATACCACGTTTAAGAGCAATGCTGGTACGGAAGTGACCTCCGACATTCTGTTTCTGCAAAAGCGCGGCAGAGTCTTAGAGCAGGACGTACCGTGGATACACGTTGGAGAAACCGAAAACGGAATCCCGCTGAACCAGTATTTCATCGACCACCCGGAAATGGTCTGCGGTGAAATGCAGATGGTCAGTGGTCCCTATGGGATGCGCTCTACCTGTGTGCCGAATGAGCAAAGCTCGCTGGCGGAGCAACTGGATGCAGCGCTTTCTACCCTACACGCAGAGTACACATTGGTGGACGAACAGGAATATGCCGAAGAAGAAAGCGACACCATTGATGCGGACCCCAATGTGCGCAATTTCAGTTATACGGTAAAGGATGACGTCATTTACTACCGCGAAAACTCCAAGATGCGTGCGGTAAAGGGCGGCGAGACCGCGTTAGCCCGCATCCGCGCACTGGTGCCCCTGCGGGATACCTGCCGTGAGCTGATCAATGCCCAGCTGGAAAACTTTCCGGATGAGTATATTCAAAAGCTGCAAGCCCGTCTGAACGACCAATACGATGCCTACCGCAAGAAATATGGGCTTATCAACAGCCGTGGCACGGCATCCTCGTTCCGCGAGGATTCCGGCTACTTCCTGCTCTGCTCCTTGGAAGATCTGGACGATGAGGGAAACTTCAAGGGCAAGACGGATATGTTCACCAAACGGACGATTCGTCCCGCACAGGCAGTTGACCATGTGGATACAGCCGAGGAATCGCTGGCGCTCAGTCTCTCCGAGCAGGGACACGTTGACTTGGGGTATATGTCCAAGCTGACCGGGAAAACCACAGAAAGTATCATCAACGATCTTACAGGCATTATCTTCCGTGACCCCGTAAAGGTCGATACCGATGGCAACTCTATCTACCTGCCTGCGGATGAATACCTGTCCGGCAACGTCCGTGAAAAACTGCAGGCAGCAAAGGCAGTAGCGGCGAATGACCCGCAGTTTCAAGTCAATGTGGCAGCACTTGAAAAAGTACAGCCCAAGGACTTGGAAGCCAGTGAAATCAGCGTCCGCCTTGGCGCTACTTGGATTCCCGCAGAGTATGTGCAGCAGTTTTTGGAGGAACTTCTGGATGCCCCCTACTACACGCGGCGGATGGTCAAAGTGGAATTCGCTGCGTATACCGGCAGCTGGACCATTACCAACAAGAAATTTGGTGACGGCAATATCAAAGCAACGGTGACCTACGGTACGAACCGCGCCAACGCCTACCTGATTGCGGAGAACGCCCTGAACCTGCGTTCTACCCAAATTCGGGATAAAGTTACAGCGGCTGACGGAAGCGTTTCTTGGGTGCTGAATAAGGAGGCGACGCAGGCTGCACAGGAAAAACAGCGCCAGATTTGTGAGCAGTTCCAAGACTGGATTTTCAAGGAGCCGGAACGCCGCCAGCGATTGGTCGCCATCTACAATGAAAAATTTAACGCGCTGCGTCCCCGCGAGTACGATGGCAGTCACCTGAAATTTCCGGGCATGAACCCGGAAATCACCCTTCGCCCGCACCAGTTGAACGCCATTGCCCATGTGCTGTACGGCAACAATGTCCTGTTGGCGCACGAAGTGGGTGCGGGCAAGACGTATGAAATGGTGGCCAGTGCCATGGAGAAGAAACGACTGGGGCTTTGCAGTAAAACGCTGATCGTTGTTCCCAACCATTTGACCGAGCAGATGGCATCCGAAGCGCTCCTGCTCTATCCGAACGCGGAAATTCTGGTAGCAAAGAAAACCGATTTCAAAAAGGAAAACCGCAAGAAATTCTGCGCCCGCATTGCGACCGGCAACTATGACATCATCGTGATCGGGCACAGCCAGTTCGAGAAAATCCCGCTTTCGGCAGAACGCCAGCATATGTACCTGCAAAGGCAGATTGATGACGTCATTGACCAAATCGCACTTTTGAAAAGCTCTCGTGCTGAGAATTTCACCATCAAACAGATGGAGAGGACACGGAAGCAGCTCAAGAAAAAGCTGGACAAGCTCAACGACCAGCAGCGCAAGGATGACGTCGTCACCTTTGAGGATCTGGGCGTGGACAGCCTGATGGTGGATGAGGCACACTATTTCAAAAACGCCATGATTGCCACCAAAATGCGCAATGTTGCGGGCATTTCCCAGACAGAAAGCCAGAAAAGCAGTGATATGCTGATGAAGTGTATGTATCTGGACGAAGTGACCGGCGGGCATGGTATTGTGTTTGCGACCGGCACACCCATATCTAACTCCATGACGGAAATGTACGTCATGATGCGCTATCTGCAAAGGGGCTTGTTGGAAAAAGAGGGCTTGCTCAACTTCGATTCGTGGGCATCGACCTTTGGGGAAAGCATTACAGCGATTGAGCTTAACCCAACTGGTACAGGATACCGCACAAAAACCAGATTCGCGCGATTTTATAATCTGCCGGAACTCATGAGCCTTTTTAAGATGTCTGCGGACATTCAGACCGCCGATATGCTGCATTTGCCGGTGCCGGAACTGGTGGGCGGCAAGCCCACCAATGTGGTGTTACAGCCAAGTGAAGTCCAGAAAAGAATGGTCAAAGGCTTGGCAGACCGCGCCGAAAAGGTCCGAAGCGGAAAGGTGCAGCCCACGGAAGATAATATGCTGCGCATCACCAATGACGGCAGAAAACTTGCACTGGACCAGCGGCTCATGAACCCTTTATTGCCGGATGACCCCGGCAGCAAGGCCAACGCCTGTGTGGATAAGGTATATGAGATATGGGAAAAGACCAAGGAGCAGCGCTCCACTCAGATGATTTTCTGCGACCTCAGCACCCCCAAGGAGGACGGCTTTGACGTATACAACGATGTGCGCGATAAGTTGGTTGCCAAAGGCATCCCGAAAGAGGAAGTTCAGTTCATCCATGATGCGGATACCGAAACAAAAAAAGCTGAACTATTTGGAAAAGTCAGAAATGGCACTGTGCGCGTCCTGATGGGCAGCACCCAGAAGATGGGCGCTGGTACCAACGTACAGACACGGCTTATTGCGTTGCACCATCTGGACTGCCCATGGCGACCTGCTGATATTGCCCAGCGCAACGGACGCATGGTCCGCCAAGGCAACCTGAACAAGGAAGTTTCCATATTTATTTACGTTACAGAGTCAACTTTTGATTCGTACAGCTGGCAGCTTGTCGAGAATAAACAGAAGTTTATTTCGCAAATTATGACGTCAAAATCCCCAGCCCGCAGCTGCGAGGATCTGGACGAAGCTGCGCTCACCTATGCCGAAGTCAAGGCTTTGGCAGCGGGTAACCCCATGATCAAGGAAAAGATGGACTTGGACATTCAAGTGGCGCGGCTGCGAACCCTGAAAGCTGCCTACACCAGCCAGCATTACCGATTGGAAGATGCGATAGCCGTGGCTTTCCCGCGCCAAATCAAAGGAACCGAGCATCGAATCCGTGCATTTGAGCGGGATATTCAGACAGCAAAAGAACACCAGTCTTATGATGCCGATAAAAAGCTCATCTTTTCTATCGAGTTGGACGGGAAAACCTACGATAAGCGCGAGGATGCAGGTAAGGCGCTGCTGGGGCTTGTCGGTGCAGCAGTGCGGGCAACGAAATCTGTGCCGGTAGGTCACTATGCAGGCTTTGAAATCACAGTCGAATATAAACCGCTGGAAAAGGTATTCCATGCCCACCTTGTTGGCGAGGCAACGCACACAACAGAACTGGGTAATGATGCTGCCGGCAACATGATTCGCTTCCAAAATGTAGTTTCTGCTCTGCCACAGGACCTGAACCGACTGCATGGCAGTCTGGAACAGCTTACAAAACAGCTTACCAATGCAGAGGAAGAACTGAAGCAGCCGTTCTTGCAGGAGCAGGAACTGAGCGATAAAAGTGCCCGCCTTGCCGAGCTGGATGCCCTGCTGAATGTGGGCAATGATGCACCCATCATTGAGGGCGAAGCGGAAGAATTGGAAGAAGAACCGGAAGATGCACTGATTCAATCGGATGATGAATTGGAACGTTAAATCGACAGCCTTGCAAAATAAAATCATTCCTGTATGATGAAGGTGGAGGTGGAAATTATGCTGATTCAACTTGGAAAAAATGTCGCTTTACTCTGGATTCTCAGGATTCTTGCGGTGCCGGTCGTGCTGGTGCTCTTTGCAGCGGGCTTTCTCCTCAATCTCCTGTATGGAGTTGTGGGAGCCTTTGGCGGGTTGTTGTCTCTCCTCGGCGGTGTTGCTGCTATGCTGGCGCTGCTGGATGGCTGCTATGGGGAAGCAGCAGCTTCTGCCGCCGTTGCATTCCTGATCAGTCCAATTGCGCTGCCGCAGCTGCTTATGTGGGTGGGCAATCTCCTGATTTGCGCCGCGTCCGCGCTGTACACTTACCTTTATAGATTGTGAGGAATCGAATGAAAAAATCTATGTTGATTTTGACCCTTATGGTTGCTGCCCTATGCGGATGCGCCGCGCAGCAGCCGACAACCCTTGAGAACCCCGAAACCAGTGTGATGGTGGAGGTCACGCCGGAAACCGGCAGCGAAGCCACACCGACTGCTACTCCTGCGCCTACGTCAGACCCCACGCCGGTGCCAACAGCAGAGCCTACCGCAACACCGGCTCCCACCGCAGCCCCGACTGCGGAACCTACCCCAGTCCCTACCGAGGTTCCTGCCGCAACCGCTGCACCTGTGCAGCAGGCGGAGGCATCGCAGCAAGTATCCATGAGCTATGGTGCAGTTCCGTTTGACCTTGCAGCAGGAACTGACCAGTGGTGGAGCATTGACAGTTCCGATTCAGCTTACTGGGCGGTAGCGGAAAATATCAACGCCATGCGCGCCGCGGCTGGTCTGCCTGCGCTGACCGTAGATGGTGGCTTAAGTTCTATTGCAAACTCCCGTTGTGATAGTTTTGCATCTGGTGGCTCGTTTGACCATTCCGGTGCCGTCTGCGGTGAGATTATTGCAGCCGGTCCGTTTGCATCCGCAAGCAGCGTTTGTGCTGCATGGCAAAGCAGCCCCGACCACTACGCCAGCATCGTGTCGCCCAACTATTCCAGCATGGGAATCGGATGCTGGTTTTGCAGCACGGAAGCAGGACAGTATACCTATTGGGCAGTAACTTTTCAGTGAGGTCATAAACATGGAACGAAAAAAGACAAGGCTGAACGAGTCCGAAATGAAAGTTATGCAGATTATCTGGAACGCCGGGCACCCCATTACAGGGCAGCAGGTTCTAGGCCAGATCACCGAGCAATACAAAGGTTCGTGGCATCCGCGAACGATTTACCCTCTGATGAGGAAACTAAGCGAAAAAGGGATGATCCGTGATGTCGGCAGTGCCCGCGTAGGAAAAGTCTATGCGCGGCAGTTCCTGCCTGCAATCAGTCGCCCGGAGTACATGGCGCTGAGAATCATGGAAACACTGCCGGAAGCAGAACTTCCGCAGTTCCTCAGCTACTTTTCCTACTAAGTGACAATTCGTATAATAGCTTTTCCCGGCAGCAATGCCGGGATTTTTTATTGGCTATCCAGCGTCTGTACCCACAGGCGCTGTTTTTATATAGATGAATTTTAACAAAGAAAGGACTTGTGTGCAATGAATCACAAATTCCAAATGAGGCGGCGCGTTACAGCCCTTTGCATGGCGGCGATGATGTGCTGCGGTATGCTCCCCTATGGGGCACTGGCGGAGGACAGCGCAAGACCGGTTGTGGTCGCAACGCCGGAACAGGCGGCAACGCAGGAAGCAAAATCCGAAAGCGATGCCAACAGTACCGCAACCCCGGAAACAGCCGATGAATCCCCGGATGAGGATGCTCCACAACAGGAACCTGAAACCGAGGGCGACACTGGCGGCAGTGACGAACTGTACGAAATCTGGCATAAGATGTACCCCAGCTTGACGCAGGAGCCGACCGGGTATTATCTGGATTCCTATGGCCTACCGGTACTGGTTGGTGAAACCAAAATCAGTATTGAGGGCTGGGGCAATGAAGATTACAGCAGCGTCAGTGATGATTCTTTCCAGCAGGTGGCGCTTGATGCTGCACTTCTGGATGCGGACAGCACGACTGCTGCGTTCCCGCACATGGATGGCGAGGACTACGCCATCGTGCCTATCAGTATGCAGGTTATGTACCCCGCCAACGGCAGCAGCGCGGACATTACGCTGCCCGATAACGTCGAGCTGCTGGGATATAGCTTTACCAGCGGCGATTTGACCCCGGCAACCGAAGAAGAACGCCAGAGCCAGCTGCATTATGAATTCTCTGAAATTTCCGCAAGCGTGGCGGGTATCTATGTGAAAGCCAGCGAAGATTTCAGCGTCACCATGACTTACACGGATGCAACGCAGACACTGACGAAAACCGTCCATGTTACGTTGGACGATTCCGCACCGGTGCCGGGTATTTTGCAGGATCGCTTTGCACAGGAAACGCAGGTTGCAATGTGTTCGGCGGATGAAGGTATTGCTACTTACGCCGGATTGCAGGTTACCCAGTGCGTGAATACCTCGGTTGGTTGGATGAACTATCTGGGCGGTCAGCCTGCCCTCTGCGGTGATCGCGGCAAGTGGGCATGGGGACCCGGTGCCACCTATAAGAACAAATACCCACCGGTAGCCAATTATACCCCCGCCGGTCAGGTGTGGGTCGAAGCTGAATACTTCAACAAAGGCTGGGTGCCGGATCAGGCCACTTTGTGGTCGAAAGGCTTCAATAACGGTGCGCCTGCGGTTGCGAGTCTTGCCTTAGATGCAGCAGATAACGCAACAGACAATTACCTCGCACTGCTGTCTTGGCAGGCAGAACAGTATCCTGACAGCATCGCTGCCGAGATCGTCAATGCACCGGAAGCCTATGCGGCACCGACCGGCAAGACCGTGTATGTGGGCACGCTGTATACGCCCAGCAATGCTGCATGGCAGCGCTTTGTGGTTCTGAACTATACCCCGGTTGTGCTTAGCGGCGACAGCGAGATTCCCGGCTTTGAAACCGGTGGCGAATCGGTGGATAAGCCGTGGAGCGCCAGCTATGAGCGCAGCGAGTCCTTGGATTTTTCCTATACGGTCAATACCGACAAAATCCAACTGGACACATTGGAAAAAGTGGACGGCGCGGGCATTGAAATTGCGCCGATCCTTGACGGCATCCCTGCCGACATTGACGGCGGCAGCTGGACGATCACGCCGGATGGGATGCAGTCGGTTACAACAAGCGGGCACACGGCAGATGACAATTACCACCTGAACGGCGGCGATGGGTCCGTAACATGGACGGTGCATTTCAGCGTCAGCAAGTCGGCTTCCCAGAGCGGCAGCATTACCGCCAACAGTGAGCAGGACGCCGATGCACAGGCATCTGCCGCGCAGTCTGCTGCACAGAGCGCCTGCGAAGGTCAGGTCAATGGCGAAATCGAAGCTGCACTTTCTGCTGCCCATAACTACTTTGACAACCTGAAATTCTCCTACAACGAGGTGACGGTGCCCCACGGCTTTGATGCTTTCGACGGCGACCTTGGCAGCAGCCAGACCATTACCGTGCCCGCCAACAGCAGCAACGATTACCTCATGAAAAACGACGAGTGGTCTGTCAAAGTTGGCATCGACAAAATCGACAGCGAAACCAAACAGCGCATCAAGGGTGACGCAGCGTTCAAAATTTATGAATGGGATACCGTGCTCCAGCGCTATATCCCCGCAGGTGGCTATAACCAGTATGCGGTGGAACGCCAGCCGGACGGCACCTACAAAGTCATCAACCACAGCAGTTACGCCAACGGTTCGGATAACATCTACTATACCCAGCGCAACGAGGGCCGTTTTGTGGTTGTGGAGAGCCGTGCCCCCAGTGGCTACTATGGCGACTGGACGGATGTAACGAACCCCGGTGCGGCAGGTTCCGTTTTGGGCAAGCGGGCCTATGCCTTTGAAATCACCAAGGCGCTGGACGGTCAGACTCTTTGGCTCGGCAATGCAGATTACAATGCTGATATTACCACTGCCAACAACGGCGGCACCCTGATCGACACCGGTGAGGGCATCGTCACGATTACGTTTGGCGACCGCGCAACCGACAAAACCTACGACACAGACCCTACTGGCATTGCCAACAATGAAAAATCCTACACAATGCACGCTGATGGCGACAAAATGCAGAACGACCGCGTTCTCGGCAGTATTTTGCTGACCAAAGTCGATTTGGATGCAGCGCGGTATCTGGCTGCGGGCAGCAACGGTGATACCACCTTGGAAGGAGCCGTCTACGACCTGTATGCAGCGGATACCATCGCACACCCGGATGGCGTCACCGGCACAGTGGATTATTCCAAAATTTTGGATGCCAACGGTAACCCCATCTGGCACACCACTGTGCTTACCAACGGCGGCTGGGATACCGATTACCTGCCCATTTTGCAGAAAGACAGACTGGTTGCCTCTGCTGCCATCAAGGACGGGAAACTTGCTTTTTCCAACCTATATATGGGGCGCTACTACCTTGTCGAGCGTGCCACAGGTTTGGTGCTGCCCATTGACGGCAACGGCAAACTGTATACGACCGGCAAATACCCGCAGCTGAATAAAAAGCTGGAGCGCACCGGCAAATACAGTGATTTGGTTCGGAAGAATAACGAATACACCGACTACCTCTATAAGAATCAGTATTCTGCTGTAGCCGAGAGCCGCAAGCTGGACGGCAGCAAGGCATGGGATGGCTATTATCTCTCCTATGCCACCGGGTATCTCTGCGATGAGGTCAACCACTACAAAACACTGACCTATGCAGATGAATCCAGCTACCATATCAGCGCTGGGCAGGAAAGCCAAGATGAAGTCCTCAAATCCGGCTTCTCGCTGAATAAGCTGGTTTCTACCACCGGTCAGCCCTCCCCGGCGCTGAAGCTGGAGGGTGCAGGCTTTACCGTCTATCGCATTTCCAAGCTGAGCAAGGAAGCGCAGTTCACCACAAACCCGGATGGCAGCTACAATGCACAAAGTATTTTGGACGTTTACCGCAAAGACAACTACGATAATTTGACGCTCAAGTACGATTTCACTGCCGAGGGGCAGGCTGTTGCCAATATGTATGAGAGCAACGCTGCCACGGTAGAAGCCTACAATGCCACCCTGACCGCAGATGGTGACTACGCCAACGGCAAAGGCAATGGCTGGGTTCCCACTGATCAGGATGCAGAGTACCGGTTGACAGAACTGTATACGAACGAGGAAGGTGTCATCCGCATTGAGGGACTTCCGTATGGGCAGTACCTTGTTGTCGAGACTACGATCCCCAAGGACGTTTTCCAATGTGATCCCTTTATCGTAACGGTCAGCAAGGACAGCCCGCAGAGCCGTTTTACGGTTCCTGCCGGCAGCGTCACCACCGCCACCAACAACTACATGGCCTATAACGTGTTGGATGAAGAACTGGAAGGTTACTTGCAGCTCGTCAAGACCGATACCGAAACCGGCAAGGCGGTCAAGATTGCGAACACTGCTTTTGCACTGTACAAGTTGGATGATAAAGGCAACAAGACCCGTATCTCGATGATTGATCCTGCCAGCGGCAGCGCCACCAAGAAAACCGATGTGTTCTACACCGATGCGGATGGCCTGATGAAAACGCCGGAAAAACTTCCGCTTGGTCGCTATTTCATTGAGGAATTGCAAGGTCCCGAAGGCTACTACAATGATCCTGCCTACTCTGTAGAATTTGAAATCACTTCCGAGCGTGTCTGGCAGGTCGTGGGCAACGCCACCAATGACATGGACGAGTACATTGTAGAAGAAAAGTATTTCAACCATGAAACCCTCGGACAGTTGACCATCCGCAAGCTGGGCAATGTCCTGACCGATTACAAAGACGGGCAGTTCATCTACACGCAGGATAATTTGGCAGGGGCAACCTACGAAATCCACGCGGACGGTGATATTGCCACGCTCGACCGTCAGGGCACTTATTGGTATAAGGATGGCGACCTTGTTGCTACTGTTACCACAGGTGCGGCCGGTCAGGTGGATGAGGTGAAATTTGCCCCCAATCGTACACAGGCCACCTATGATTTCCTCACCATCTCCCATGACGGCACCAAAGGTGAAGTGACCGTGACCCTGCCTTTGGGCAAGTACACGATTACCGAGGTCAAAGCACCCTATGGCTTTGTGCTGACGCAGCAGAGCTATAGTGTGGAATTCGGCTGGGACAACCAGCGCAATGATATTGTCCTGGCGAAAACCATCGTCAGCCACGAGCAGGATGGTGACAAAGAGTGTTCATACGGCATTGTCAATGTTAAAGATGCTTCGGATGCCCATAAGACCGCACAGATCCTTGTCTTTGAAAATGCGCGTGTGCTGCCGGTTCCCGAAAAGCCCGGCGACAAGGTCAGCAAAATCGGCGTTGGTATCTATAAAAAGGACCGCGAAACGCTGACCTATCTGCCCGGTGCTGTGTATGAACTGTACACGGTGGACGATATTTTCGCAGCAGATGGCACGAAGCTGGTGGACGCCGGTGCAAAGCTGGCTACCAGCAGCGCCACCAATGCCAGCGGCTTTACTTGGTTTGATGTGGATGTGCCGATTCGCGGCAAAACCTATCCGGACTCCGGCAATAGCGGTAAATACCGCATTGTCGAAATCACCGCCCCTGCTGGGTATCTTCTTGATAACAGCCCCATCGAGGTCGAGTTCACCTATGCCGGTCAAGAAGTGGCATGGCAGGTAGTGGATGGTACAAACACAAATTTGCGCACTACGGTGAACATCTCCAAACAGGATGTCACCAACGGCAAAGAGCTGCCCGGTGCTAAGCTGGAGATCCACGAGGCAGATGGCAAGCTGATAGAAAGCTGGACCTCTGCCAAGACACCGCATACCGTGCGCGGTCTGGAGCTGGATAAGGAATACACCCTCATCGAAAAACGTGCTCCTGAAGCCTATGCAGAAGCCGAAAACATTGTGTTTAAGCTCGTACAGGTTGGAAATGAACAGGAAAACGAGGTCCATGTAAAGACCGGTGGTACGTGGGAAAAGCTGGATGACACCACCGTAGTCATGCAGGACGCACCTGTATTGGATATTGACAAGGTGGACGCAGGCGGCACCTTGCTGCCCGGCGCAACGCTGACCATCCGTGATGAAGATAAAAACGTCATCGACACATGGGTAACCGACTCCAATACGCACCATGTTCCGATTTCGGAAGATGGTATCCACCTTTCTGACGGGAAAACCGAGCATATCTACACCCTGACGGAAGATGCTGCGCCTGCCGGTTATGAGGTGGCAAGTTCTGTTCAGCTCAAGGTCGAGCTGGTAGACGAGACTGCCTGCCTGTATCTGCGCACAGATGAAAAGGCAGACTGGGTACGCGCCGATAGACGCCTTATCACGATGGTCGATAAGGCTATCCCGCACCATGAGGATACGCCTGAACCTACCCCTGCACCTACTCCGGCTCCTACGCCTGCCCCGACACCGGTGCAGACTCCTGCGCCGACTTCCACCCCCGCGCCGCAGCTGACGATCCCCCAGACCGGCGACACGTTCCCGGTGGCCTTGTTGGTCGTTGTTGCGTTCGGCTCCATTGTTGCCATCGGTGTGCTGACCTACAAACGCCGCAAGTCTGAAGCTGATACCGAGGAGGACGACCAGTAATATGATTTATACCTGCACCGCAGGCGGAATTCGCAGTCCGCCTGCGTTTTTTCTTAAAAACAAGTAAAGGAAACGATGAAAAATGCAAAATGAAAACCCCAAACGCGTATGGCTATATGCGCGAATTCCCGGTAATGATGTAGAAACACTGCGCTGCATCCGTGAGTGTGCAGCGAAAGCACAGCAGGACAACTGCAATATTGTCGGTACCAGCGCTGACGAAAGATATGGCTGGCTGCTGCGCCCCGGCTACCGTGAAATGATGCGGCAGGTCAAGGCTGGGAAAATTGACTGCATTTATATTTACCGTATGCGCCAGATCAGCGGCAAGGAACAACACCTATACCGCTTTTTCCAACAGGTCATGCAGCATGGCGTCAAGGTCGTAACGCTGGAATACAGTCTGCGCGACAGACTGCATGAGTACAGGTTGGAAATGAAAATTGAAAACTATGCAGCGCGGCATAAACTGTCCTTTCCATGGTGAGTTGCGAAAAATGTCGCAGACTAAGCCTGAAAAGTGCGGAAAAATGTCGCAAGAAGGGATGAACTATGATTGAAGAAACCGCAGTTCGCGTGGAAATCAGCGCTGCGCGGTTTGCCAGCCAGAGCATTTTTGATATACTCCGGCTGACCGTGCAGGCAATGAGCAGCCAAAATTATGGGCAGCAAAGTCTGAACACGCTCAACCGGCAGGAACGTCCGCTGGCATCGGTGGACGTGAATAAAAAGACGCTGCCCTACATCCGCAGGCAGCTGAAGCAATATTCCGTAGATTTCTCTGTCACAAAAGACCGAGACACCGGTCAGATGTATTTGTGGTTTAAGGGGCAGGATGTGGATCGTATTCAGACTGCGTTGGAAAACTGCATTGCAGAGCGCGGCAAAGAACGCCCAATTCCGGAACTGAGAGACCTATGCGACCGCGCCGCGCAGCGGGTCAAAGAGATGAACCAGTCCCGCCCTGTACCTCCGCCGGAACATGGAGAACGCCTATGAACCAGCCGAAAAGAAACTTGAAAATTTGGGTGCCCATTGCAGCGGTTTTATGCTTCTGGCTTGGTAACTGGATGGGTCACACATACGAACTCACCGAGGGAACTACTACGCACCGGCTGGCGGCTGCGCTGAACCTGAACAACCTGTTGCTGCACCCGTTCAGGCTCTCGGCAGATGCCTTTTCGCTTGGCTGCGGCATTGCCACAGCGCTCATGGCAGGGCTTATTTACCTTTGTGTGAAGTACAGCAAGCACCGTCTTATGCCTCAGAAAGAGTACGGCAGCGCCCGCTGGAGTGCATAATTTTAAGTGTAAATGACACATACATGGACGCACAGGAGGTTAT